>ERZ827490.746-NODE-746-length-48329-cov-5.361665_pt1 | contig 48329 bp, 39 predicted proteins | sample MGYA00519770_ERZ827490 | MGnify/ENA primary metagenome ERZ827490 (study PRJEB31778, sample SAMEA3449324) | human gut metagenome | biome: human gut; feature: human-associated habitat; material: faeces | place: United Kingdom | collected 2010/2012 ...
GACGTATTTCTTTAATTCGTACGACGGTATTATATTTTGCTGAACCTGCACGTTTACTTACCGTGTCCTATTCCTTTATTGCGGCGCCGCATTGATCGTGCCGCTTAAGAAGCATTTTCCGATTCACCGATATGCTGTCTGATGGCTTGTTCGTGTTCGGCACAGTATGCGTAGGCGGCTTCCATAAAATCGGTTATGCCGTTATCATGATAGAGTTTGTCTATTGTTTTCAGGATAGGGTTTTTGTCTATCATCATATCCTGAAAATACGAATACACACAGCCCCCGTTTTCTCTCGGAAAATACGGATTGACGGAGCTCAGTCTCCGGTCGCTCATCAAAGCCTCCACGACCATTTCGCTCAGCATCCATTTTAACGAAGGCATTTCGTATTCTTCGTAACTGTCGCCGAAATGACCGTTCCAAACATAAAACCAGAAATAGTGGATGATCTCATGAAGCGACATACCGAGTGCGCCTTTTTCGCTGCTCTTGCAGAACACGTCAAAGCGCCGTTCTTTCAAGAATCTGGGGCAGATCGGATTCAGTGTGATGTTTCCCGTCAGATCATTATAAAGTGAACGGGCGTCAAGTTCAAACGCATCGGACAGCGCGTCCTCGATCTGACTTCTGTATTTTGAAAAATACTCGTTATAACAAACAACCTTTCCGTCCAATTCATCTTTTGTGCTTCGGTATATATCCGAGAACACTTCGAAAAGATACTCTTTCCTTCCGGCAAGATCCCGTCCGGTGATTTCATTCTTATCTATCTGAGGATAAAAATACAGCAGCGGCTCCGACCAAAAAGATGACTGCTCCTCCGTTTGAAACAGCATGATACTCTCTATTGAATATTCACAGCCCGGATTTTTATATGTGACATTCATTTTTTCACCCCGTAAATTCCGTATGCGCGTATGCTCCGTTTTCTCGGCATAACGTAAAGACCGAGCACGGCGCCGTTTACATTCGCGCATATCGGTTTTAATACATAATATTCATTCAGCCGCGCTTTTGCCGTTTTTCGGCAAGCGGCTGCATCGGCGGTTTCTCCGCCGAATTCCCCGAAAAGAAAGGCAAAACAAATGAGCAGAAAAATCGTAGTCGGTATCGACATAGGAGGAAGCACGACAAAGATCGGCGGCTTTGACATTACCTCCGGCAGGGGAGAGCTTATGGCGCCTCTTTTTGTACATGCCACCGATCCGATCACATCAATATACGGAGCCTTCGGCAAATTCACCGATTCGAACGGGCTCGAGCTTTCGGATATCGAAAAGGTAATGATAACCGGGGTCGGTTCTTCCCACGTTTCGCGCCCGCTGTATTCCCTGCCCTGCGAGACGGTGCCGGAATTCCGCTGCATCGGTCTCGGCGGCTTATATCTTTCGGGGCTTGACCGCGCGATAACCGTCAGCATGGGCACCGGAACCGCGCTTGTTCTCTCCGAGCGCGGGCGCGAACCGGAGCACCTCGGCGGTACCGGCGTCGGCGGCGGCACGCTGATCGGGCTTTCGAAGAAACTGCTCGACATGGACACCGTCACGCACATAACCGAGCTTGCCGAGGACGGCGATCTTTCAAGGGTCGATCTCCGGATAAACGATATCTCCTCATCGCCGGCGGGAAGACTCACCGAAACCATGACCGCATCGAATTTCGGAAACATATCCGACCTTGCGACGAAATCGGACATCGCCCTCGGAATAATAAATCTTGTTTTCGAAACGATCGGAATGGTAAGCATATTTGCCGCACGGAATCATTCGATACGGGATATAGTTCTCACCGGAAACATGACCGGCGTAAAGCAGGCGAAAGCCATATTCAGCGGACTGAATTCGCTGTTCGATATGAATTTCATCATTCCCGAAATGAGCCGCTTCGGCACGGTAATAGGAGCGGCGCTGTCCGGGATCGACAGTACATATTTTGAATGATTTCCGTACTGATTTTAAGGGACTGTGCACAATGCGCAGTCCCTTTTTATCAGAGAATTCTTATAACCGAGAGAACCTTTCCGAGCTTGCCCGATGAAAGCATATTGCGCATATCTCTTTCCCTTATCTCCCCGGTCACGATCTCCGCAGTTCCCTCGGGGGACTCATCGGAAAACGTGCATTCGCCGAAGAGCGCTTCGGAAGCGTCGGAGAGTGCCTCACGGTCCGTGGACTCCGTGCGCACATAGTATCTGAAGGAAAGGTCTTCGAACGCGGCGGTGTCATCCCTGTCCGCCTTTGTCCAGCGGCGCGGATATTCTGCGGCAAAAGCGCCCGTCATTATCGCGCACACATCGGAGATCATCGCGCCCGCCGTCGGATATCTTCCGGCGCCGCGTCCGTAGAACATTACGTCTCCGGTGGTCTCGCCCTCCACCCATACTCCGTTGTAGACGTCGTTTATATTTGCAAGAGGAGCCGACTGACCGACGATAAACGGGCAGACGTACGACGCGATCTTTCCGTCCTTTTCGCGGAAGCATCCGAGAAGCTTCACAGCTCCGCCCATTCTGCGCGCGGCGTTTATGTCGTCAGGGGTGAGGCGGGTCATCGTCTCGGTATACACGCTGTCCTCGGAAAGCATTTTACCCGTGGCTATCGCGGTAAGGATCATTATTTTTCTCTGAGCGTCGAAGCCGTCAACATCGGCGGAAGGATTCGCCTCGGCGTATCCGAGATCCTGCGCCTCGCGCAGAGCAGAAGCAAAATCGGCTCCGTCCTTCTCCATTTTGGTGAGAATATAGTTTGTCGTTCCGTTCAGTATTCCCGTGACCGCCTTGATCCTGTCGGACGCAAGCGAGGTTTTCATCGAGCGGAGCACCGGAATTCCGCCGCCGACCGCCGCCTCGTAAAGATACGCGGCATTGTTTTTCTCCGCCGCCTTGAGAAGCTCGACGCCGTGCTTTGCGACAAGCTCCTTGTTTGAGGTCACGACGCTCTTTCCCGCATTGAGTGCGGCAAGCGAAAACTCTAGCGCCGGATGTACGCCGCCCATCGCCTCGCAGACGATGCCGACACTCTCATCTTTGATGATCCGATCTATATCGTGAACGACGCGGTCGCCGTAAGGCGAATCCGGGAAATCACGAAGATCGAGAATATATTTAAGATTTACGGGACCTCCGGCAAGCGCCTCTATCCGTTCTCTGTTCTCGTCAAGAACGCAGGCAATTCCGCCGCCGACTACACCGAATCCCAACACTGCTATATTTGTCATGTTATCCTCCGAAATAAATACATAATCCGATGGATTAATTTTATCACAGGGAAAGGGTAAAATCAAGGGGAAATGACGCGCATATGAATTTTTTCGCCGATGCGGTACGCGCATTTTGGTTTCTTTTTCATTATCCGCTTGATTGACGGAGATTTTTATATTATAATAAGATGCCGCAGAATTTTACGATGCGGATCATTTCAACGGAGGTTCGTTTTATGTTCATACTCGGATGCCATCTTTCCCTGTCGGGAGGATACGCCGCAATGGGGCAGACAGCCGTTTCGATCGGCGCAAACACTTTTCAGTATTTCACGAAAAATCCGCGCGGGGGCGTATCGAAGCCCGCCGATCCCGAAGATGTCCGCGCGCTGTGCGCCTTTATGAAGGAGAACGGCATCCTCTTTCCGCTCGCTCACGCGCCGTACATCTACAATCCCGCGACCGCGGATGAGCGGATACGCGAATACACCCTCTCAATGATGAAATCCGAGCTTGAATTTCTCGAGTCGATCCCCGGCTCTCTCTACAACTTTCACCCGGGCGCTCACGTCAAGGCGGGCAGCGAGGTCGGATGCCGTCTGACCGCGGAATGTCTGAATACGCTCCTCACGGAGGATATGGCAACAACGGTTCTCATAGAGACGATGAGCGGCAAGGGAACGGAAATCGGCGTTACGTTTGAGGAGATACGCTCGATCATAGCCATGGTAAACGAAAACGTCCGCGATCATGTCGGGGTATGCCTTGACACCTGCCACATAAGCGACGGCGGATACGACATTGCCGGCGATCCCGATCGGGTGCTGACGGAGTTTGACTGCGTGATAGGGCTTGACAGGCTCAAGGCGGTCCATCTCAACGATTCGAAGAATCCGGTCGGCGCCCACAAGGACCGCCACGAAAAGATCGGCGAAGGCACGTTTACGATAGAGGGCATAACGCGGATCATAACCCACCCGGCGCTCGCCGCTCTTCCCTTCTATCTCGAAACGCCGAACGATATTGAAGGATACGCACGCGAGATCGCGCTTCTGCGCGAGATACGCGGGGAATAAAGAAAAACGGAGGCAGTACGCACATCGCGCTGCCTCCGATCTTTATTTTCAGTTGCACTTCTCCGAGACCTTGCCGCAGCGGAAGCACACCTCGTTTTCGAGCTCCCGTCCCGCGAAAAAGTCGCGGATATTTTCGGTAGTCGTCCTTGCGATGGAGTCAAGAGCTTCCTCGGTGAAGAATCCCTGATGAGACGTTATCACCACATTCGGATGCGAAACGAGAAGCGACAGCACGTCGTCGCCGATGACGGTGCCCGATCTGTCCTCGTAGAAAACCTCCGCCTCTTCCTCGTACACATCAAGTCCCGCGCCCCTCACCTTCTCGGAATTCAGCGCCGAAAGCAGTGCCTCCGAATCTATCAGCGCGCCGCGCGAGGTGTTGACGATAAATACGCCGTCCTTCATTTTTCCGAATGCGGCGGCATCGAGAAGATGATGCGTCTCCGGGGTCAGCGGACAGTGAAGAGATATCACGTCGGACACGGAAAGAAGCTCGTCAATCGATCTGTAATCTATATCCGAGCCTTCGGCGGGAAAGAGATCATACGCTACCGTTTTCATGCCGAAGCCGCGGCATATGTCGATGAACGCGCGCCCGATCTTTCCGGTGCCGATGATCCCGGCGCACTTTCCGTAAAGGTCAAGTCCGGTCAGCCCGATAAGGCTGAAATTGAAGTCTCTCGTTCTGTAATATGCGCGCGGGATCTTCCGGTTGACGGCAAGCAGAAGCGCCGCCGCGTGCTCGGCGACCGCATGAGGCGAATATGCGGGAACACGCACGACGGTTATCTTCCCGTCCGCCGCCCTGAAATCGACGTTCGAATATCCGGCGGAACGCATTGCAATCAGGCGCACGCCGTTCTTGCAGAGCGTATTTACAACGCTCTCCGTTATGTCGTCGTTCACGAAAGCGCATACTGCGTCGAAGCCCGCGCTGAGCTCCGCCGAACGCGGCAGAAGCTTCGTCTCAAAATAGGTGATGTCGAGGTCGTCCCCCGTGTATTTGTCAAACCATTCTTTGTCGTAAGGCTTTGTATCAAAAAAAGCTATCTTGTACATTTTTCGTCCCTCCGAATATATTTTTTCAAAAAAATTCACCGATATACGCAAAAGCGCATCGGCACATGAGAATAAAGTAATCCCGCAAAGCACCGGACCGAAGTCACATACCCTGCGGGACATAATTTTAATACAGAACTGCGCAAACACGCAGAGCGCGGATTTTTCGCTGCTCTTTATCAGTCTGCGCGGAGCGCGAGGGAACGTCCCATGAGAACTCCCATAACGGATGCCATCATGAGTCCGCGCGTCCATCCGGAGGAATCGCCGAGGCAGTAAAGTCCCTTCACGTTCGTATTGAAGTCCTCGTCCATTTTGACGCGGTTGCTGTAGAATTTGAGTTCGGGTGAGTAGAGCAGCGTCTCCGTCGATGCGAATCCGGGCACGACATGATCGACCGCCTGGATAAAGTTGATTATGTTTATCATTGCGCGGTAAGGCATCGCCGCTGTGATGTCCCCGGCAACGGCGTCCTTCAGCGTCGGTCTCACGTTGGAGAAAGCAAGCTCCTTCGGCCAGGTCCTCTTTCCGTCGAGGATATCGCCGTAACGCTGAACAAGTATATGTCCGGCACCGAGCATATTCGTAAGTTCACCGACCTTCTGCGCATAGGCGATCGGCTGATTGAACGGATGGCTGAAGTTGTGCGAGCACAGAATCGCAAGATTCGTATTGTCGGATTTGAGCTCCTTGTAGGAATGTCCGTTTACGACCGCGAGATCGTTGTCGTAATTCTCCTGACTTACAAATCCGCCGGGATTCTGGCAGAAAGTACGAACCTTGTTTTTAAACGGCTTGGGATATCCGACGAGCTTCGATTCGTAAAGCACTTTGTTTATCTGCTCTATGACCTCGTTTCTTACTTCGACGCGCACACCGACATCGACCGTTCCGGGCTGATGTGCGATATTGTGCTCGGCGCACATTTTTTCAAGCCATTCCGCGCCGCGGCGTCCCGTCGCAACGACGGTATCCTTTGCGCGTATCTCGATCTCGCCGTGACCGTCGTTCACATAAACTCCGAGGCATCGGTCGCCGTCGAGGATTATGTTGCGGCACTCATATCCGAACATTATCTCGACTCCTGCGGCGATAAGGTATTCCTCGATCGCAAGATAGAGATCGTGCGCCTTCTCGGTGCCTATATGGCGGATCGGGCAATCGACAAGCTTGAGCCCCGCCTGGATTGCACGTTTGCGAATATCCTTTACGGACTCGGAATTCTCCAGACCCTCGACGTGCTCGTCGGCTCCGAATTCAAGATATATCCTGTCGGTATATCCTATGGTATCCTGAACCTTTTCCGCACCGATGAGAGTCGGAAGTTCTCCTCCGACCTCATAGCTCAGCGAAAGCTTTCCGTCGGAGAAAGCACCCGCGCCGGAAAATCCGGTGGTGATATGGCAGTAGGGCTTGCAGTTCATGCAGTGACCCGTCTGCGATTTCGGACAGCGGCGCTTCTCGACGCTCTGCCCCTTCTCGACGATAACGATTTTCTTTTTCGATCCCTTTTTCAGCATTTCGAGCGCCGTGAATATTCCGGCGGGACCCGCTCCCACGATAACCACATCTGTGTTCATTTTTGTTTATCCCTGCCTCCGCCGGACGCGGAGGCTTCCTTTCTTCCGAACGTTGAGGCAGCGAGGCTCCCGTAACACGCGCTGCGATCCAAAGCAGCGATACAAAACACGCTGCTTTTATTCTTCTTCGTCGATAACCTTTATGCCGAGCTCCTCGAGAGACTTTTCGTCTGTCTTCGCCGGGCATTTTGAGAGAAGCTCGGATGCGTTCTGCACCTTCGGGAAGGCGATGACATCGCGTATGTCCTCAAGTCCGAGGAGAAGCGCTACAAGTCTGTCCAGGCCGAACGCAAGTCCGCCGTGCGGAGGAACGCCGTAGCGGAACGCTTCAAGAAGGAAGCCGAATTTTTCGGCAGCCTCCTCTTCACCTATGCCGAGAACCTTGAACATATGCTTCTGCATCTCGGTGGTATGGATTCTGATAGAGCCTCCGCCGAGCTCGGTTCCGTTGAGCACGATATCGTAAGCTCTCGCGCGGACCGAACCGGGATCGCTGTCGATACGGGAGTAATCCTCCTCCATGGGCATGGTGAAGGGATGATGCATCGCATAATATCTTCCGTCCTCCTCGCTGTACTCGAACAGCGGGAATTCGGTTATCCACAGGAAGTTGAACTTCGTCTTGTCGATAAGTCCCATGCGGCGGGCGACCTCGCATCGAAGTGCACCGAGAGAATCGAACACGACCTTGTTCTTTGCGGCGACGATGAGGAGAAGGTCTCCCTCGCCGGTGCCCGTGATATCGGTGATCGCCTTCAGCTCATCCTCGGTGAGGAATTTAGCGAAGGAGGACGATACCGCGTCGGCGGCATGCTTGTACCATGCAAGTCCGCGCGCGCCGTATGTCTTGACATATTCGACGAGCGAATCGATCTCCTTGCGTGAGAAGGATGCGCCGCCGGGCACGTTGATTGCGCGCACGCTTCCGCCCTCGGCGACCGCATTCTTGAACACGGCGAACGAAGAATCGCGCACGGCATCCGTTATGTTTATAAGCTCAAGGGCAAATCTTGTATCGGGCTTGTCGGAGCCGTAGCGCTCCATAGCCTCGTGCCACGTCATGCGTGCGAACGGTATCTCAAGCGGCATATGCATGAACTCGTCGAAAATTCGCTTGATGAAGCCCTCGTTTACCGCGATGATATCCTCCTCATCGGCAAACGACATCTCAAGGTCGATCTGCGTGAACTCCGGCTGACGGTCGGCGCGCAGATCCTCGTCGCGGAAGCAGCGCGCTATCTGGAAATAGCGGTCAAATCCCGAATACATGAGAAGCTGCTTATAAAGCTGAGGAGACTGCGGAAGAGCGTAGAACTTTCCGTGGTGGAGGCGGCTCGGGACAAGATAGTCTCTCGCGCCCTCGGGCGTGGGCTTTATAAGGCAGGGGGTCTCGATATCGATAAAGCCGTGATCCGCAAAATAGTTGCGCGCTATGTTGGTTATCATGCTGCGCTTGATGATATTCTGCTGCATATCGGGACGGCGGAGATCGAGATATCTGTGCGCCAGACGAAGCTCGCTCTTTACGTCGCTGTTCTCAACGATCGCAAAAGGCGGGGTCTCTGCGGAGGAAAGCACCTTGAAGGCATCTACCGCGATCTCGATCTCTCCCGTGGGAAGGTTCGGATTGACCGCGCCTTCACCGCGGCGGCGCACCGTTCCGCGCGCTGCTATAACGTATTCCGCGCGCACGCCGAATGCGGCATTGAAGATTTCCTCGGAGCAGGAATCGTCGAAGGCAAGCTGAACGATTCCGGTGCGGTCGCGAAGATCTATGAAGATCAGGCTTCCGAGATCGCGCTGACGCTGAGCCCAGCCGAGCACCGAGACCCTTTCTCCGATATTCGCCGCACTCAGCTCGAGCGCGTAATGAGTTCTCTTGTCCTCTTTGGTAAAGCTTGTATGCATAAAAGTCACCGTGCCTTTTCTAAGGCATCCTTTCTCTTACAAATCAGTTTTGCGTATCAATGCGGCTAAGCGCGGATCGGTCTGCCGGGACCGAGAACCGAAAGCAGATCGCAGAGATCGTCCGTCACCGTATCGGCTCCCGCCGCCTTCAGCTCATTTCTCGGAAACGATGTTGTCACCGCGACCGCGTACATTCCCGCCGCCTTGGCGGCACGAATGCCCGAGAGCGAATCCTCGCACACCGCGCATTTTTCGGGAGGCACTCCCGCATCGGCGGCAGTCTTCAAAAAAATATCGGGAGCGGGCTTGAGATTTACAACATCCGCCCCGGTAACGACCGCGGCAAAATCGGAAATTCTTTTTCCTATGCACCCGAGGTTGCATTCGACCTTTATCCGGTCGGCGGCGGATGCGACCGCGCAGGCAAAGCGGCGGCGCTCAAGCTCGCAAAGAAGCGGAACCGTCCACGGCATAACGTGAACGAGCTCTCCCGCGTTCTCGCAGAAGAGGCGGTACGCTTCCTCCTTCATCCTTTCGTCATACGGCACGCCGTACATCTCCGAAACGCCGCCGACATATGCGCGGTCTCCCATTCCGCGAAACCGCGTGAAATCATCGGGCGAGGAATGTATTCCCCATTCTTCAAGCGCTCTGACCGTCATCTGTGCCATGGCGTCCTCGGAATCGACGAGAACGCCGTCCATATCAAATATGATAAGCTCAAACATTGCAGCCGAAGTGAGACGCGACATCGCCGAGGGCGATCTCGGTCTGTGTGCTGTCCGACATGTTTTTAAGCTGTGCGCGTCCGCTCTCAAGCTCGCTGTCGCCGAGTATGAGCGTATACCGCGCGCCGATCTTGTCGGCGTATTTCATCTGCGCCTTGAGGCTCCGTCCGACAATGTCGCACTCGGCGCAGATTCCGTTCTTTCTGAGATCGGAAACGATCTCGATCGCCCTGAGCTGCGCGCCGTCGCCCATGGAGGCGATATAAAGCTCGGGCACGTTTTCTTCGAAGTCAAGCGCGCCGCTCTGCTCCATTGCGAGTATGAGGCGGCTTATTCCCATCGCAAATCCCACGGCGGGCATATCCGGACCGCCGAGCTCCTTTACGAGGCCGTCGTATCGTCCGCCGCCGCATATCGTGCTCTGTGCGCCGATGTCCTCGGCGATGAATTCGAACACCGTCCGCGTATAGTAATCAAGCCCGCGGACGATGTGCGGATCAATCCTGTACTCGGTGCCGGAGCTCTTCAGGCACTTTTCAAGCTTGTCCATGTGCGCGCGGCAATCATCGCAAAGGTTATCGACCGTTCTCGGCGCGCCCTCAGCAACGCGGCGGCAGCTTTCGTTCTTGCAGTCGAGAATGCGGAGCGGATTCGCTTCGAGACGTGTGCGGCAGGTATCGCAAAGCTCGGACTCGTTTGCGCGGAGATATGCGACGAGCTTCTCCCTGTATTTCGGTCGGCACTCGGGGCAGCCGATCGAATTTATATGAAGCGCGGTATTCTTTATGCCGAGCTTCTTTATAAACGTATCCGCCATGGATATGACCGTGAAATCCGCCGCCGCGTCCGGTGCGCCGAACATCTCGGTTCCGAACTGATAGAATTCGCGGCTGCGTCCCGCCTGCGGCTTCTCGTAGCGGAAGCAGTTTATTATGTAGAACAGGCGAAGCGGCATCGTATCCGAGCACTTGCCGTTCTCGATGACGGCGCGGACAACTCCCGCCGTTCCCTCGGGACGGAGCGCGAATCTTCTGCCCTCTCTGTCCTCAAAGGCATACATCTCCTTCTGTACGACGTCGGTCGTCTCGCCGACGCCGCGGGAAAACAGCCCGAGCTCCTCGAATGTCGGCGTTCTTATTTCCGTATAGCCGAAATTCCCGGCTACCGCCCTCGCCGTATCCTCTATTTTTCTCCACGCCGAGATTTCCGGCGCAGTAATATCCGCGGTTCCTCTCGGTCTGCGTATTTTCTCCATAGACGCGATCTTACCTTTCTTCTGAGGAAAACGCATATCCGCGGCATTTTCTCCGCAGAATGCGTTTTCCCGTTATTCTCCGATATTACAGTATATCAAACCGAACGTATTAAATCAAGTATGTCACGAAATTATCCTCCTTTTTTATTTTATTTTTCCCTCCTTCATTGATTTTTCCCTCTCTCATCGTGTATAATGTTATACAGTACGACGAAAGGAGGCTCGATTTTGAAGCGGAAAAAGACGGAAGTGATATCGCTTCGCCGCATATCAGCTGCGGTAAAAATGTTCTCCGAAAAGATCTACAGCGATCACATAACGCTGTATGCCGCGCAGTCCTCGTTTTTCACGATGATCGCAACCATCCCGTTTCTCATGCTTCTCATCACGCTCATACGCATAGTCTTTCCCGACGCGATCGACTCGGTATTCATCGAGCTTGAAAGGATACTGCCGGAGAAATTCTCGCCTCTTTTCTCAACCGTATACACCGAGATATCCTCGAAAAACACGGCGTCGGTGCTCTCGTTTTCCGCAATAACGATGTTCTGGAGCTCGTCCCGCGGAGTTGCCGCGGTTACGCGCGGGGTCGCCGGGGTCTACGGAACACGCGACCACGTCGGATTCTTCTCGGAGCTTGTGCGCTCGCTGTTCTACACCGTCGCATTCATGGCGCTGATAATCGCAACTCTCGTCGTCCTTGTATTCGGAGCCACCGTGCGCTCCATCGCCGAAAGCAGCTTTCCCGCCGCGCTTCACATATTCGATCTCATCATACGTCTGCGGATGTTTATATTTCTCGCGCTGCTCACGCTGTTCTTCTCTCTCGTGTATTCCGCAGTCTCCGGAAACGGTCGAAAAAACGCTTCGGCAAATGACGAAGCCCCCGTCGGATACCGACGTCAGATACCCGGCGCGTTCATCGCGGCGTCGGGCTGGATGCTGTATTCGTATTTCTATTCTCTGTATATCGTCTACTTCCCGAATGCATCGTACATTTACGGAAGCTTGGCGGCGGTCATTCTCTTCATGCTTTGGGTTTACTTCTGTATGATAATCTTTCTCGTCGGAGCGGAGATAAACAAGATCGGCTTCGTAATGATAAAGAATCGGAAAGCGCGCCTTTCGGAGGAAGAAAAGAAGAAAATATCAGAAGAAAGCGAAAGCCGGAGAGAAAACGAAGAAGCGTAAAGATCACAAAAATATCGGGGCTGCCCGCATCGGGCAGCCCCTTTTCGTCAGTTCTTCTTTTCTTTGACGGCGATCCATATCTCGCAGGTATAATCGGAATTTTGAACGTCCGCCGAAGGATAAACCTCAAGCTCCACGCCGCTCCCGTATTCGTAAGCGGTATTCTGCGGGAAGAATTCGGTGCAGATTCTGCGGTAGGTCTCTCTGAAAGCGTCGGGCATTCTGCCGCGGCAAGTGAACACCGCGTAGGTATGTGCGGGAATCTCAACGATATCGAAGCCGTCTTCGGCGACTTTCGTTCCGTTATACTCCGCGCCTATGCCGTAAGGAAATCCGTTGTCCGCCATCTCCCCCGAAAAGCATATTCCGAGAATTCCGTGAAATCTGTCAAAGTCGGCGTACCCGCAAATCTTTTCGACGGTGCCGTCCTCGTTGCATTCTCTCCAGAATCCGGAAATGTCGTCCGTCGCAATATCTCCCTGCGGCTTCTCGACACGCTTTCTCCTGCAAATCACCTTGAATGCATCCGCTTTTTCAATTCTGTAATCCATAATGTTTCCGCCCTCCAATATAAGCTTTACGGAAAGCCGGGAAAAGGATTTGACGTTTCCGCCGTGTCTCGCCTCGCTCGGGCTGATGCCGTGGAATCGGGTAAACGCTCTCGAGAAGCTCTCGGGAGTATCGTATCCGCTCCGAAGCGCAATGTCGATGATCCTGTCGTCGGTGCGGTACAGCTCGTCCGCCGCGACCGACAGGCGGCGCATCCGTATATAATCTCCGAGCGTGTATCCGCACACCATGGCGAACATCCGCTGAAAATGAAACGGCGAAGATGCGGCCTCGCGCGCGACCGCGCCGTAGTCCGCCGTTTCGTCAAGATGCGATTCAACATAGTCTATCGCCCGCTGAATTCCCGTCATCCAATCCATGTTTTCTCTCCTTCCGTATGACATGATTATATCAGAGCGGTCGCCTTGTTTCATGACTTCCCGTGCGGACATATGTCATGAATTAAAACTTTTCCGTCGTGAATTTCGGCGTGCCGATCAGAAAAGGTCGGAGAATGTTTCCCCGACCTTTTTCGATCACCCTTCGCCGAACGTAACGATCTTTTTGAAGATTTCCTTCTGATAAGCATATGCTTTTCCGTCGTTCCGTCCGATAAGCGACGACGGATTCACCTCGCTGCGGAACGCGATCAGAATATCGTCCGGAAGCTTGTCAAGCCCGCTGAAATACTTGGCAAACGCGGTCGAGGAAAAGACGAAGGAATACTCGTCATACGCCCCCTCCGGAGCATGACCGAGAATATTCTCAAGCGGTTCGAGCGCTCCCGCCTCCTTTGCCTCCGCATAAAGCTCGGGGGTCAGAAGAAGAAGCGTACACTTGCCGTTCGCTATCATCGTCGCGTAAGCGTCGTGAGTCTTTTCGTTCTCATAGGCATTGTAGTACAGATCCTTTTTTACATACTCCTCCGCGAGTTCCTTCGGAACATAGGTGAGGCACTGTATCGAAATTTCGAGATCGCGCTCTCCCGAGACCTGCTTTATCGCATCACACAGACTTGAATAGACGGTCTTGCCCCCGTCCTCGGAAATGTTTATGTTACCGGGACCCGCGTACATCGCGTACAGGTCGTAATCCGTCCTCCCCGCCATCTGAACGGCGCTGACCGTGATTATCACGGCAAACGCAAGTATGATAAGCGTCTGTATTTTATAATGATACCAAAAGTTTTCAAGCTTTTTCTTCATAGCGTTCTCCGTTATTCTGCGCCACGGATACGGCAGCGTTTACGGGCTGCGCCGTCCGTGCTCCGGCATATGCGGTATCCGAAAAAAGCCGAACGCCCTTCCGTTGACCGGAGGGCGTTCCGATGCGCCGAATGATACTCGGTCGTTTTTCGGTTATTTTTTGAGTGCGATTGCGGCTTTTGCGTTCTCCGCAATCGACTGTGCGTCGAGTCCGAAGTATGTGATAAGCTCTTTCGCGGTGCCGCTCTTTCCGAAGGTATCCTTTATTCCCGTCCGGATAACGGGCACGGGGCAGGTGCGCGCAAGAGTCTCGCAGACCGCGGCTCCGAGACCGCCGATCACGGAATGCTCCTCGGCGGTAACGATCGCGCCGCATCTCTGTGCCTCTGCGATAACCATTGTCTCGTCGATCGGCTTTATGGTCGCCATATTGACGACGGATGCGCAGATTCCTTCGGAAGCAAGGATCTCACGGGCGCCGAGCGCCTGTTCGACCATGATTCCCGCACATATTATGGAAACGTCGTTTCCTTCCGCCATCTTTGTTCCGCGTCCGATCTTGAAATCGTAATCGTTTCCGTAAAGCACCGGAACCGCCATTCTGCCGAAGCGCAGATAAACGGGACCTTCGTGCTCTATTGCCGCCTCGACCGCCTTTGCCGCCTCGGTAGCGTCCGCGGGATTGATAACCACCATTCCGGGGATCGTTCTCATGAGAGCGATGTCCTCGTTGCACTGATGGGTCGCGCCGTCCTCGCCGACGGTCGCGCCGGCGTGAGTTGCGCCGAGCTTGACGTTGATGTGAGGATATCCGACGGAGTTTCTCACCTGTTCAAACGAACGTCCCGCAAGGAACATTGCGAACGAGCTTGCAAACGGGATCTTGCCCGAAAGCGCAAGACCCGCCGCCACGCCGATCATGTTATTCTCGGCGATTCCGCAGTCGATAAAGCGATCGGGGTACGCCTTCTTGAACATTCCCGTCTTGGTTGCCGCCGCGAGATCGGCGTCGAGAACAACGAGATTTTCGTATTTCGCACCCATTTCGACGAGCGCTTTGCCGTAAGCCTCTCTTGTCGCTATCTTCTCAGCCATTACCTGTTACCTCCCAGCTCTGCCATCGCCTGCTCATACTGTTCGTCGTTCGGAGCGGCTCCGTGCCAATTCACATTATTCTCCATGAAGGAAACGCCCTTGCCCTTGACGCTCTTTGCGATTATCGCGGTGGGCTTGCCGGCGCTGCTCTTTGCAGCCTCGAACGCCGCTTCGAGAGAATCGAAGTCGTGCGCGTCCGCGTGAACGACGTTCCAGCCGAACGCTTCAAACTTCTTATCGTGCGGAGTGGGGTTCATGACCTCGGTAACGGGTCCGTCGATCTGGAGTCCGTTCCAATCGATAATGAAGCAGAGATTGTCGAGCTTGTAGTGAGCTGCGAACATTGCAGCCTCCCAAACCTCGCCCTCCTCGCTCTCGCCGTCACCGACAAGCGCGTAAACGCGGCTGCCGTCTCCGTTCATCTTGGAGCCGAGCGCCATTCCGCAGGCAGCGGAGACGCCCTGTCCGAGCGATCCCGTAGACATTTCGACTCCGGGGGTATGCTTCATGTCCGGATGTCCCTGAAGATAGCTGCCGAGCTTTCTGAAGGTCTTGAGATCCTCTCTCGGGAAGTATCCTGCAAGGGAAAGCGTCGAATAAAGCGCAGGGGATGCGTGACCCTTCGAAAGCACGAATCTGTCCCTTCCGGGCATATCGGGCTTTGAGCTGTCGATATTCATCTCTTTGAAATAAAGGTATGCGAGTATGTCCGCTGCGGAAAGCGATCCGCCCGGATGTCCGCTCGATGCGGAATGAACCGCTTCGATTATACCGATGCGGATCTCGCGGGCCTTCTCCGCGAGAAACTCCCTCGTATTACTGTCCATGGTATTTACCGCGTCTTTGTCGGGCAAAGACTTCCTTTCTTTCGGAATCCGAAGGAGCGGACGTTTGCACCCGTCCTCCGGTATAGCCGTTTTCTGTTATTTCCGTTATACGCCGGTGTTTACATTACTAATTTTAATATATCCGGCGTCCGTTGTCAAATCGGATTTTGTGAACGCACGGGAGTATTAACATTTTTCGGAACCGCATTCCGGGCGTGATTTGTTGATCGGCACTTATTGTCAACCCGAATTTTCCGAATAAGATGTTCATATTCACGTCGGAATGCCGTTTTTGTACATCATTTGTTAAAGTTTGAGCTTACTGCAAAAGCGCGGCGAGCGCCTGCTCTATGCCGTTTTTCTTCTCGATATAGCGGGCGAGCTTCTCACGCTCAGCGTCAACGACGGCAGCGGGAGCGCGCGAGGTAAAGCTCTCGTTCGAAAGCTTTCCTTCAAGGCGCGCGATCTCGCCGTTTACCTTGTCGAGTTCGGTGCCGAGTCGCTTTTTTTCCGCTTCAAAATCAATGATGTCGGCAAGCGGCATGTAAATGGCGGCGCTGTCGGTGATGATCCGCACCGCAGTATCGTCGCTGTACGAATCGCAAAGCTCGACGGACTGAGCGGATGCAAGACGCTCAAAGAACGGATATACCGCCTCGCCGAACGCTTCGGGATAATTCGTAACGATCGTCACCTTCGCCTTTCTTGACGGAGGCACGTTCATCTCTGCACGGCGGGCGCGGATCGCGCGGATCGCGTCGATGACGCGCTCCATGGCGCCCTCTTCCTCCGGGAACGACGGTATATCGTCCGCCTCCGTGAAGCGGCGGAGCATTATCGTTTCATCCGCATCGGGAAGGTTCGTGTATATCTCCTCGGTAATGAACGGCATGAACGGGTGAAGCATGGTGAGGATCTCGCGGAGCACATAGGCAAGCACGTTCTGCGTATTTTCGGAGCGCTTTGAATTCTCGGCGTTCATCGACGGCTTTGCAAGCTCGATGTACCAATCGCAGTAGACATCCCAAACGAAATCGTAAAGTATGGAGAGCGCGATTCCGATCTCGAATCTGTCGAGGTTCTGGCTTACCGCCGCCGCGGTCTTTTTCAGCTTTGTGAGAATCCATTTGTCCTCGATCGCAAGATCACCCTCATCGGGAAGCGCGATCTTGTCTATCGTGAGATTCATCATGACGAAGCGTGCGGCGTTCCAAAGCTTGTTTGCGAAGTTGCGCGCCGCCTCGATCTTTTCATCGGAGAAGCGCATATCGTTTCCGGGGCTGTTGCCGGTGGCAAGCGCATAGCGAAGTGCGTCCGCGCCGTATTTCGAGATTATCTCGAGGGGATCGATTCCGTTGCCGAGAGATTTCGACATCTTGCGTCCCTGTGCATCGCGCACAAGTCCGTGGATGAGCACGGTATCGAACGGGATCTTGCCGGTATATTCAAGTCCGGAGAAGATCATTCTCGAAACCCAGAAAGTGATTATATCGTATCCGGTGACAAGCGTCGAGGTCGGGTAGAAGCGGCGCAGATCGTCGGTATCGTCGGGCCAGCCCATTGTGGAGAAGGGCCACAGCGCCGAGGAGAACCATGTGTCGAGGGTGTCGGGATCCTGAGTGAGCGAAGTGCCGCCGCACTTCGGGCAGCGCTCGGGAGCTTCCTTTGCGACCACCGTTTCTCCGCAGTCCGCGCAGTAGTACGCGGGGATGCGGTGTCCCCACCAAAGCTGACGCGAGATGCACCAATCGCGGATATTCTCCATCCAGTGGAAATAGTTTTTCTCGAATCTCTCGGGGACGAACTTTATCCTGCCGTCGCGCACTGCGTCGATCGCGGGACGCGCAAGCGGCTCCATTTTGACGAACCACTGAAGCGAAGCCTTCGGCTCGACAGTGGTTCCGCAGCGGTAGCAGGTGCCGACATTGTGAACATGATCCTCGACGGAGATAAGGCAGCCCTGCTCCTCGAGATCGGCGACGATCTTCTTTCTCGCCTCATATCTGTCCATTCCCGCGTAAGCCGGATAGTCGTCGGTGATCTTCGCGTCGTCGGTGAGCATATCGAGAACCTCGAGCCCGTGACGCTTGCCGACCTCGAAGTCGTTGGGGTCGTGAGCGGGAGTGATCTTCACGCAGCCCGTTCCGAAATCGCGCTCGACATACTCGTCGGCGACAACGGGGATTCTTCTGCCGACAAGCGGGAGGATGAGCATTTTTCCGACGATGTTCTTATAACGCTCGTCGTCCGGGTGAACCGCAACCGCCGTATCGCCGAGAAGGGTTTCGGGGCGTGTCGTTGCGATCTCGACATATCCGCTTCCGTCCTCGAACGGATAGCGGATATGCCAAAAATGTCCGGGCTGCTCCTCATATTCGACCTCGGCATCGGAGATCGACGTCAGGCATTTCGGGCACCAATTTATTATTCTCTTTCCGCGGTAAATGAGTCCCTTTTCGTAAAGGCGGACGAAAACCTCGCGCACCGCTTCGGAGCATCCTTCGTCCATCGTAAAGCGCTCTCTCGACCAATCGCAGGAGGAACCGAGCTTCTTGAGCTGCTCCACTATGCGTCCGCCGTACGTGCGCTTCCACGCCCACGCGCGCTCAAGGAATCCGTCGCGTCCGATATCGTCCTTGGTGATGCCTTCTCTGCGCATCGCCTCGACAATCTTCGCCTCGGTTGCGATGGACGCATGATCCGTTCCGGGAACCCAGAGGGTCGAAAATCCCTTCATCCTCTTATAGCGGACAAGCACATCCTGAAGAGTGTTGTCGAGCGCGTGTCCCATATGGAGCTGTCCGGTAATATTCGGCGGCGGTATAACGATAGAATACGTCGGTGCGTTTCTGTCGTCGGACGGTTTGAAATATCCGCGTTCCGACCATGTTTTGTAGAGCCTGTCCTCAAACGAGGACGGGTCATACGTCTTCGGAAGTTCTTTCATAGTATCTCCATTCCTCCGCATTTTCGCGGCGTCAAAAATTATTCTCGGTTGCGTCCGGGCATGCTTCGGGACCGCGCGTCAGGCGGACTGCCGAAAAAATAAAAAACGCCCCGACAACTCAGGGCGCCAAAAGCGCGGTACCACCCGAATTCGCCAGAAGGCGCACTCAAATCCCTTAACGCGGGAAACGCAGAGCCCTACTTGAATTCAGGCTCCGGACTCCGGGATGACTTCGCATACTTCGCCGCTGCGGCGCTTTCACCTTTCCGCCGCTCTCTGGGAGCCGTCCGCATGCTACTCTTTCCCATCTTCGTTTTTATGTATTTTACCATACAACTCCCTGCTTGTCAAGAAGTGCGCCGTCTTTTTCACCGCTTCATTTTTCCGTTTTTGAAAAAATCTCGTTCTTCTCGTTGACTTAGAGTAAATGCGGTAGTATAATGAATGAAATGCAATCGGCAAAACTTACACTGCACGGCAAATAGGAGACCTTTATGAGCTTTAAAACCGAACTGCACTGCCATTCAAGAGATATAAGCCCCTGCTCGCACCAGGATGTCGACGGGATTGTCGAAAAATACACCGGCAGCGGATATGCTTCACTTGTCCTCGCCAATCACGCGGGAGAGTATATTTTCGACGAAGTCATACCGGACGGAACTTGGAAATCCAAGGTGGATTACTATTTCGATGCAGCGGAAAAGCTGCGCGATGCGGCGGGAGACCGGCTCACGATAATCGACGGAATGGAGCTTCGCTTCAACGAAAGCATAAACGATTATCTCGTATTCGGAGTGACACGCGAGAAATTCTACGATATCCCCGATGTTTTCTCATACTCTCCCGGACGTTTCCACGATTACGCGAAGGAAAATGACATGCTCTTCATTCAGGCGCACCCGATGCGCTTCGGAATGACGCTGACCTCACCCGACTGCCTCGACGGTTACGAAATCTTCAACGGACATCAGGGGCAGCGCTCCCACAACGATATTGCCAAGGCATGGGCGGAGCATTTCAACCGCCACAGTCTTATTCTGACCTCGGGCTCCGACAGCCATGAGCTCGGGCTGCCGACCTCGGGCGGCATCGTAACCGACGAAAAGATCTGCTCGTCCGATGAGCTTCTTTCCGTTCTCCGCTCCGGCAGTTATTCTCTCATACGCACCCCGCTCGGCGACGCGGAATACTGATCTCCGCCTTTCAGGCAGAAGGAGGACACCATGGACGGCATACGCGAAAATTTCATATCCTCGGCGGCTAAGCTCGGAATCGGCGATGCGCTTTCGGGTGCCGACGCGATAGTCTGCGCGCTCTCCGGAGGTGCGGATTCATGTGCCCTTCTCCTTCTGCTGAAGGAGTGTTATGCAAATGCAGAAATACGTGCTTTTCATGTGAATCACATGATACGCGGAGAGGAAGCGGACCGTGATGAAGAACACTGTCGAGCCTTATGCGGCAGGCTCGGCGTGCCTTTTGCGGTAAAGAAAACCGACGTTCCGGCGATGGCTGAAAAGCTTTCTCTCGGGCTTGAGGAAGCGGCGAGGACGGCACGGTATTCGGCATTTGACGAATACCGAAATTCTCTGCTCGCGGAAGGAAAGAAGGACGTTCTTTTCGCCACGGCTCACAATGCGGATGACAATCTCGAAACGCTGATATTCAATCTGATACGCGGAAGCGGCGCCCACGGACTTTCGGGAATCGCCCCGAGGAGAGGATACATCGTCCGGCCGATGCTCCCGCTCTCTTCGGAGGAAATCCGCGATTTCATGAGAAGCCGCGGCGAAAGCTTTGTCACGGATTCGACCAATGCAGATACATCCTACACAAGAAATAAGATCCGCACGCAGGTGATACCGATACTGCGCACCGTGTCTCCCGCATGCGAACGCGCGGCATACTCCGCGTCTCTTCTCGTCCGCCGCGACGACGAATATCTTTTCTCCGAAGCGCAGAAGGCGGCGGGGGGCAGGACATCGACTCCCGTTTCCGATATCGCCGCGCTTCCCGATCCCGTGCTTTCCCGCGCGGTGATGCTCATGTATTCGGAGGCGCGCGGCGAGCGCACCGATCTGAGATCGTCACAGGTCGAAGAATGCATGCGACTCATCCGCGAAGGAAAGCGCTCCGAAGTCTCGCTTCCGGCGGGGGTCTCGATGTACATATCGGACGGAAATATTGCCTTCGCTCCCACCGAAAAAAAAGAAACGGCACCGTTCTGTGAAAAGCTTGTTTTTTCGGGCGGATGCGATTTCGTCGATTTTCCCGAACAGGGATTCGCGATCGCACTTTCCGACCCGTATCTTCCCTGTCCGATTTCTCCTCCCGGCAAAAATATTTACAAAATATCTATACATACATCAATTAACTTTGATAAAATTAATGAAGCTATTTTCATCAGAAACCGCCTTCCCGGAGACAAAATAGTGTCCGGGAAAATGACGAAAAAGGTAAAAAAACTCCTTAATGCGGCGCACGCCGCAGACAGAGACAGCATCCCCGTTTTCTGCGATGCGGACGGCATATTTTACATACCCGGGATCGCCGTGCGCGACGGAATGAAGGAGGGGAGCGGAAAATCCGTGCGCATTTCCTATTGGAAATAGCGTTTTATACGAAAATAATGCTCAGCGGAAGTGTAAAACACGCATCCGAATCATAAAATAAAAGAAAGGTACCGTAAAATGCACAAGACACTTATGGACAGGGACATAGAAAGGGTACTCCTTTCGGACAGCGAAATACAAACGATCGTCAAGAGGATCGCCGCGGAGATTGACCGCGACTATGCCGCAGAGGATTCAAAGCTTCTGCTTCTCTGCATTCTGAAAGGCAGCGTCGTATTTACGGGAGACCTCATGAAAGCGCTTTCCATACCCGCCGAGATCGATTTCATGAAGGTCTCGTCATACGGAGCCGGTACAAAGTCGTCCGGCCGCGTCAATATCATTCTCGATCTCAACAGAAGCGATCTCGCCGACTGCGATATCCTTGTTGTGGAGGACATCATAGACAGCGGACGCACTCTTGCATATCTTGCGGAATATCTGCGGATAAACGGTGCAAAATCCGTAAAGACCTGCACCATGCTCGACAAGCCTTCGCGCCGCGAGGTGGATTTCACTCCGGACTACATCGGAGCGGAAATTCCGGATGAATTTGTAGTCGGTTACGGTCTCGATTACAATGAAAGATACCGTTCTCTCCCCTATGTCGGAGTTCTGAGACCGGAGATATACGAAAAATAAAACTTACTGTATAACAACACCATTGGAGGAATGAATGAAGAGCAATCTTAAGATAGTCCTTATCTACGTCGTGCTGATAGGTGTGATAATACTTGCAACTGCGTCGCTTTGGAACACTATCCCGAGTGAGGAGATTCTGTACAGCGACATCCGCGCATATTTCGTAAAAGAGCAGGTCAAGTCATTCGTCATCAAGGACGCAACTCTCACGATGGAAATACGTCAGACGGACGAAAGCGGAAATCTGACGGACAAAACGAAGGAAGTCAAATATGAGCTCGGCGACATTTCGCTTGCTCTGTTCGTAAACAACATGGGCGATCTTATCGACGAGCAGCTGGACAGCGGAGTCATCGAGAAATGCGATTATCCGAAGCCCTATGAGCCTCCGGTATGGCTCAGGTATCTGCCCTATGTGCTCGTCCTCGTCGGATTTGTTGCGATCTGGTTCTTTGTTATGAAGCAGGCGTCCGGAGGCGGCGCGGGAAAGCCCGGCTCATTCGGCAAGGCACGCGCAAAGGCAAACGTGCCGGACAAGGACAAGGTTTATTTCAAGGATGTGGCGGGAGCCGATGAAGAAAAAGCCGAGCTTGAAGAGATCGTCGAATTCCTACGAGATCCCTCGTTCTTTACGAAGCTCGGCGCAAAGATTCCGCACGGTGTACTCCTCATGGGTCCTCCCGGAACGGGTAAAACTCTTCTTGCGAAGGCGGTCGCGGGCGAGGCGGGTGTACCGTTCTACTCCATATCCGGTTCGGATTTCGTTGAAATGTATGTCGGTGTCGGTGCATCCAGAGTGCGTGACCTCTTCGAGACGGCGCGCAAGAATCCCGCGTCGATAATATTCATCGACGAGATCGACGCAGTGGGACGTCACCGCGGCGCAGGTCTCGGCGGCGGACACGATGAGCGTGAACAAACCCTCAACCAGCTTCTCGTCGAAATGGACGGCTTCGGAACAAACGAGGGCGTCATCGTCATGGCGGCGACAAACCGTCCCGACATCCTCGATCCCGCACTTCTCCGTCCGGGACGCTTTGACCGTCAGATCACCGTAAACTATCCCGATCTCAAGGGGCGTGAAGAAATACTGAAGGTACACGCAAAAAACAAGCCCTTTGAAGCAGATGTCGATCTCTCCCGCATAGCACAGACAACGGTCGGCTTCACCGGTGCAGATCTTGCAAACCTGCTCAACGAAGCCGCACTGCTTGCGGCGCGCAAGGGCAAAACCCTTATCGGAAACAACGATATTGAAGAGGCGTCGATAAAGGTCATCGTCGGCATGCCGAAGAAAAACAACCGCATCAAACCCGAGGAAAAACGAAAGACCGCTTATCATGAAGCGGGTCACGCGATACTTGCGCATGTTCTTCCCTCGCTTGATCCGGTGCGTCAGATCTCGATCATCCCGAGCGGACGCGCACTCGGATATACTCTCAATCCTCCGACGGAAGACAAATACAGCGTATACCGCGAAGGAATGAAAGAGGAGATCTGTGAGCTGCTCGGCGGACGTGTCGCCGAAAAGATCGTCTTTGACGATATCTCGGGCGGCGCATCAAACGACATTCAGCGTGCAACGCAGATCGCGCGCAACATGGTAATGAAGTACGGCATGAGCGACAAGCTCGGTCCGATACTCTACGGTTCGGAGCATTCGAGCGACGAGGTATTTCTCGGACGCGACTTCAATTCTGACAAAAACTATTCAGAGGAGACCGCCGCTCTCATCGACAAAGAGATCAAGCGGATCATCACCGAGGAGTATGAGCGCGCCGAAAGGATCCTCCGCGAGCACAGAGAAAAGATGGACTTCATTGCGGAATATCTCGTAAAGAACGAAGTCATGGACGACCGTCAGTTCATCGAAGTTATGGACGGCGATCCCACGATCGAGCAGCTTGAGGAGATGGTCGCGGAGCGCAAGAGAATAAGCGATGCAGAAAATGCGGCGCGCGCCGAGCGCATACGCGAAAAGGAAAGATTGCGCGAGGAAGAGCGTAAGCGCAAGGAAGAAGCGCAGGCGCGACGAAACGGATCAAACGGTCCCGTTCCGCCGAATCCGTGGATATACCCCGAACCGCCGACCGACATGAACCACGGAAGCGGAAACGGCACGGGTGCAGGCGGCGCCGACGGTACGGGCAAAGGCAGCGGAGGAGAAGGAAACAACAGCGGAAGCAATTCCTCAAACGGCGGCGAAAACTGATCCTGCCGCAATTTATCAACAAATAAAAAAGGCTGTCTTTAAGCGAAATCCGAAGGTTCGGATATCCGAAAAAGGCAGCCTTTTTGTTTTCCGAAAATCGCTCATTTGCAGAAAGGTTCGTGCGGAGCGCGAAAGCCCCGCTTTACGGTCATCGGAGTTCGTTCCGTCGGCGCACCGAATCGTGATACTGCGGCAACAAAGCGTAAGGCAAAGAAATGCCGCGGCAGTTTGATTTTCACGCGGCACGGACACACGGCGGAAGATCGGCAAAAGATGTCGGCATAAGCACGTCAAATAAAAACGAAAGAGCCCGATGCCTGCATCACGCAGACCGAGGCTCTTTCGACGGTTTTATATTTTCGATTCCGTAAAACCGTGAGTGCTCACGGTGACGTATCTCTTTTTTCACCCGACCTTATGACGAGTGCTTGCTGCGGTAATCCTCGATCGCCGCGCGTATCGCCTCTTCGGCGAGCACGGAGCAGTGGATCTTGTGCTCCGGAAGTCCTCCGAGCTCATCTACGACCTGCTTATTCGTAACGCCCATTGCGTAGTCGAGGGGTTTACCCTTGATAAGCTCCGTTGCAAGCGAGCTTGCGGCTATCGCCGAAGCACAGCCGAAGGTATTGAACTTCACGTCGGTGATGATTCCGTCCTTAACCTTTATATACATCTTCATTATATCGCCGCATTTGGCGTTGCCGACTTCGCCGACGCCGTCCGCATCATCGATTTTTCCCACATTTCTCGGATGAGTGAAATGGTCGAGTACTTTTTCAGAATATTCCATGGTATCTTTCCTTTCCTTTTATCTTTCAAAATGAGCGAGCTCACCGCGCTCGAGCCTATCCCAAACGGGGGACATCGATCTGAGAAGCGAAACGGTCTCCGCGGTCGCTGCGGAAATATAGTCCATCTCCTCCGCGGTATTGTCGGCGGAGATCGTCAGGCGGAGCGATCCGTGTGCTATCTCGTGAGGCAGACCGCACGCAAGGAGCACATGACTCGGGTCAAGCGATCCCGAGGTGCACGCCGATCCCGAGGATGCCGCGATGCCCTTGAAGTCGAGGTGAAGGAGAAGACTTTCACCTTCGATTCCCTCGAAGCAGAAGCTTACGTTGCCGGGCAGGCGCTTTTCGCGCTCTCCGTTGAGGAAGCTGTACGGGATTTTCGAAAGTCCCGCGATAAGTCTTTCGCGCAGTGCGGTCATGGTGCGCCCGCGCTCCTCCATTCCGGATACCGCATCTTCGAGAGCCGCCGCCATTCCGGCGATCGCGGGAAGGTTTTCCGTTCCCGCGCGGCGTCCCTTCTCCTGCGCGCCACCTGAGATCAGTGTATACGGACGGATTCCGCGGCGAACATACAGCACGCCGATGCCGCGCGGTCCGTGGAATTTGTGCGCCGACATCGAAAGCATATCGATCTTATCGCGGTGGACGTTTATCGGGAGCTGTCCCGCCGCCTGAACGGCATCGGTGTGGAAAAGCACCTTATGCTCTGCGGCTATGCCCGCGATCTCCTGAATCGGTTCGATCGTGCCGATCTCGTTATTCGCATACATAACGCTTATTCCGGCGCAATCGTCGTTTATAAGCGCTTCGATATCCTTCGGTTCGACGCTTCCGCTGCGGTCGGTCTCGCAAAGCACGGTATCGAATCCGCCGCGTTTGAGCCTGTCCATCGTATGGAGTATCGCATGGTGCTCGACCGTCGTCGAAATAACGCGGTTCTTCGATTTTTTCTTTCCTTCGGCGCCTATCGTAAACAGCGCCTGATTGTCGCTTTCGCTTCCTCCTGAGGTAAAGTATATTTCTCCGGGATCCGCGCCGATAAGCTCGGCGATCTTCTCACGCGATGCGGTGAGAAGTCTCGCCGCTTCCACTCCGAACGTGTGAAGGCTCGACGGATTTCCGTATATTTCAAATGCCGAAAGCATTGCCTCTTTCGCCTTGTCCGATATTTTCGTTGTTGCCGCGCAGTCGGCGTAAATCTTTTTCATGGCTTTTGTACCTCGCACTTTACGCGATCCTTTCTCATAATTTTCCGCAGGATTTTTATTTCCTATCTTTTCGCTATGATTATATCAGGTGAATTCCGATTTGTCAAGTAGGAATTTAAAAATTCCCGCAAAAAGCCGCAGAACGTATCCGTTCGGAAAATACGTTATGCGGCTTCAACTTATGCTGTTTTTCATTATATCCTCAAGCGTGACGCTGTCTACATATTCCGCGATGGCGCGGTCAAGCCCCGCCCAGAACGGATACAGCGTGCAGTTCCCGTGCTTTTCGCAGGCGTTTTCATCCTCTGTGCACATCGTCGGAGACAGATTCCCCTCGGCGGCGCGGAGTATTTCGCCTGCGGTATAATCGCGCGCTTCTCTCACAAGAGCGTATCCGCCCGACGCTCCGCGCGAGCTTTTAAGAAATCCCGCTCTGTTCAGGGACGATATTATCCGCTCGAGATACTTAAGCGATATTCCCTGACGCTCGGAAATATCGCGCAGCGGAACAAACGCGATCTCGCGGTGAGCGGCAAGGTCGAGCATTACCCTGAGCGCGTACCGCCCTTTTGTGGATATCCTCACTTTTTCCTCCGAAGCTAAAGTGTATCGTTTACTCTGAAATACGAATCGCTCAGGTATCTGAGCACATCGCGTCTTGTCACGATCCCGACAAATTTGTTTCTGTCATCGACGACGGGCGCAAAGTTACGTTCCATTATATCCATGACGATCTGCGCCATGCCGGCGTCTATGCGAAGAGGCGGCAGAGCGTCGTGTTTTAAAATCTCCGAGATTCTCACATCCTCCTGCGCACGCATGGAAAAATCGTCCCGATCGACCATGCTCCAAAGAAAATCCCCTTCGGAGAGCGTACCGACATACTCGCCTTCGGAATTCAGCACGGGAATCGCCGTATATCCGTGATATCTCATCTTTTCGAGACCCTGTCTGAGCGTACAGTCCTCCTCAAGAAAGGATGTCATGCTCTTCGGAACAATCAGCTTCATTATATTCATAAATATGACCGCCGCCTTTGAATTTCAAAGGCATCCTTTTCATTAATTGAGCGATACAGCGAACTTTTTCGCGGACACGGCGAAAGCCGTGATGCAAGGTGCGGCATATTGCCGGACAGATTCCCTGCCGGATTGAAGAACGTGCGGAGAAAGTACGTCTCTCCCGTTCGTCACGCGCCGCGGAAATTCACCTGCACGGATGAGCCCGCCGAACCTGCGCGATCTCCGCCGAAGCGGTGATACCGAGGTCGGCTGCCGTTTCGCTTTACCGATATAATGATACACCGCGAGTTTTACGGCGTAAATACGATTCTGTTAATTGTGCGGTCTCAAATGTAAACTTTTCCCGATGCTATCTCGCCGAAACCTGCTTCGTTTCAAGCGCGTTCGGATCAACTACCGTAGCGTACATATTTATGGCATCAAAGATCGGCGCCCAAACATTGCCGCCGTGCGCGGAAACAAATATATAGCCAGGCGTTTTCGATTTGAGATCGTCCTCTTTCTCCGTATCCTTATCGTATTTCACGGCATAGGAGGCAAGGCAGGTTCCCGCCTCGGTGGTATATCCGGTCTTTCCGCCGAGAATGAACATTCCGGGAGCCTCGTTTCCGTACATTCGGCTCTGCATCGTCGAATAAAGAGTTATTCCGTCGGGATGCTGCGGCGTTTTTTCCGTTGTATATTTATATGTGGAAAGTACGGTCCGCATGAAATCGTCCCTGAGTGCGTACTCAAGTATGAGCGCAATTTCGTGGCAGGTACTGTACTGATTCTCGTCGTGAAGTCCCGTCGGATTCATAAAATGCGTGTTTTTCAGTCCGAGCTCAGCCACCTTTTCATTCATCATATCTGCGAAAGCCGCTTCACTTCCCGCCGTATAAAGGGCAAGGGCGACCGCGCAGTCCGCGCCCGACGGAAGTATGAGCCCGTACATCAGATCGCGCAGCGTCACCTGCTCGCCGTTCAGAAATCCCGCAACGGAGGCGTTCTCGAGGAACAGCGGATCGGTTATCGCGGTCGTCATTTCGAAGGTATCGTCGAGGTTTTCAGCGTGCTCGGCGGCGACGATCAGAGTCATCATTTTGGTCATCGAGGCGGGATACATTTTCTCGTCACCCTTTTTCGATGCGAGAACCGTATTGTTTTCAAGATCAATGAGAATTGCGTAATCCGAGGAAATATCGTTCTTGCCGATTGTCCTGCTGTCGGGTGTGTACGAAGCGTACATGTCCGATTCGGTATCCTCGATATTGCCGCCGACGCCGCCCGATGCGCTCCTGTCAAGGGTCTGCCCGGAAACGCTGTTTCCGCTGCCGCCGACCGAGGTACACTTTGTCACGGCAAGTGCCGCCGCAAGGATTATTATGAAAACGACAATCGGAACGACAAGCCTTCCGAGTGTGCCGCCTTTGTTTTTTTCTTCGTGTTTTGCGTGTTCTCCGCTCTGCGGTGAGGTTGGTTGATTCTGCCGATCCATCGAATATCTCCGTTTTCAGTATCTGTGTTCATCTATTAAGTAATTATATCACATTTTACCGCAGAATGCAATACGGATACGGCGCGAACGGATTTTTCGATCAAATTGTACAAAGCCCGGCGACCCCCGAAGAAAGGGCCCGTCTGCGGAATTGATTTTCAAAATACGCCGCAGATTTTCAACTTTTTCCTTGACTGTCACTCAAACGTATGATATCATTTAATCATCAAAATTCTTCAGATACGGGAGAAAAACATGGTAGAAGAAAAAAACAAGCTTACCGCGGGCGCCGATGAGCGAACCCCGTCACATCCGCAGTATTTCTCATGGGTAAACAGCACGAACGAAGGCTCCACCGAGGCTCAGACCCTCATAAATCTCGACTATTTCCGTTATCTCTACGATACATACGGAATGCGTCTCGAGATCTACGCATGGGATGCCGGAAACCTCGACGGAAGCGCAGGCACATATCAGCTTCTCGGAAAATCCGAAAAGCTCAAGAAGCAGTATCCGAACGGCTACGGTCCGATCGCAGAGGCCGCTGCAAAGATCGGAAACCGCCTCGGAGTATGGTGCGGTCCCGACGGATTCGGCGACACCGAGGAAAGCGCAAAGGCGCGCACCGAGCAGATGGTATCGCTCTGCCGCGATTTCCACTTTGCTCAGTTCAAGATCGACGGTGTATGCGGACAGCTCGCCGAGGAGCATCAGCCCCTGTTCGTCGAGATGATGAAGGAATGCCGCAAGTATTCTCCCGATCTCGTACTGCTCAACCACCGCCTCTGGCTCGGAATCGGAATGCCCTATGCGACCACATTCCTCTGGCAGGGTGCCGAAACATATGTCGACGTACACATGGGCAACCTCATCACCGCGCCGCATCACCGCGCATTCTTTGCAAGCCGCGGCAACGTACCGCAGCTTCTCCGCCTCACGGAGGATCACGGCGTGTGCATATCCTCCTGCATCGATTACTTCGAGGACGATCTTATTTTCCAGGCGTTCGGACGCTGCCTGATCCTCGCCCCCGAAATCTATGCAAACCCGTGGCTCATGCGCGACGACGAGGAGCCGATCCTCGCACGCATATACAACCTGCACTACCGCTTCCGCGACATTCTCGTAAACGGCATGCTTCTTCCCGGCGGCACATATCCGCCGAACTCCGTTTCCCGCGGAACGCCTTCGCGCCGCTTCCTCGTTGTCGGAAACGACGAGTGGGAGACATGGCACATGTACCTCCGTCTCGACGCCGAGATCGGTCTCCAGCCCTGCGAGAAGGTCACTGTATGCTCTCATCATCCCTATGAGAAATACATCGGTGAATTCAACTACGGCGAAGTCATCGAGGTTGAGATCGAGCCCTTCCGCGCCGCTCTCTTTGAAGTATGCGACAGCCGCGAAGCAGATGTCATGCTCACGAACTGCGAATACGAGGTTCTCCACGAGGACAAGGCGGGAAAGATCGACCGCATAAAGGTCGTATCCTCCGAAGGAAACATCAAATACACCGACGGACGTGATTTCAGCGGAGTTGACGGAGAATTCGACAACACGCTCCGCGCTCCCGAAAAGCTCGCCTCAATCGGCGACGGCGAATTCGACGAGAAGGTATCGGACAGCGCCGCGAAGATGCTCGAGGTCGCAATGTTCGTTCAGGATCACGATTCACTCGAAGCACGCTCGCTCAAGCGTTCCGGCGAGACCGCGATTCCCGAGGTCAAGGCAGCGCGCGACGCTTTCTTCGGTCAGAAAACGTACATGCTCCGCGGACCCGAAAGCCGCTTTGCATTCGACGGCAATGACGACACCTTCTTCGACGGCATATCAAAGACCTTCTTCGGCGGACTTCGCCGCGACGGCGGATGCCTCCGCGTCGATTTCGGCGAGGTGTTCGATGCGGACTTCATCGAGCTTGAGTACTTCGACATCGACGAGTCGATGGCTTACGAGGTCAAGAAGCAGGTTCTGCCCGGCAAGTGCGATTTCTCCGTCGATCTCGAGAATTGGCACGAGAGCACCGTTGAGGATGTCACCACGCTCCGTCATGAGACGACCGACGTTCTCATCCACAACGTACACAACATCGTACAGCGCGACGGACGCCGCCGCGTCGTAAGATACGCACTCGGCGGTGACGTGCGCTACTTCCGTATGCCTCAGCCGATCGACCGCATCTACCGCATTTCTCTCACCAAGGACGGCAAGCGTCTCGAGCTTACCGCGCCGAGGGCAAACAACCTCATGCCCGTCGGACGCGAGGTAAAGTACTCAAAGACTCTCTCCGTCAGCGTCGCTCCCGAGAGCTGGAGACACGGATGCTATCTCTCCATCGGTCTTGAGGGAACTCACGGTGCAGAAGGTGCGTATGCCGTAATCGAAAGCGCAGACGGCGAATTTTTCGGATGCCCCGACCGCGCAGCCGGCTACAACTCGAACATCTGGGAGTGCCGCGCAAACTTCTCGTACTTCGCCGATCACCACTACACCTACTATTTCCCCGTTCCCCGTGAAATGTGCGGAAAGGAATTCAAGATCCACATTCTCGGACTTGACGAGGAAAACAAGAAGTACGGCGTAAACGTATATCTCTGCGACGACAAGACCGAGGTCACCGGTATTGAAGCAGACGTAGAATTCTGATTCGGATACGCAGCAATGCGCTGAATTCCGGATAGCTTATCTTTAATACCCCCCCTTCTGCGTTCGGGTCCGGTATACGGGCACCGAAGCCGAAGGGGGATCTTCGTTTTGACGGCGAAAAACTACTTTTCACGAAGACCTAAAAACGTCTCGATCTTCCCAACCGTATCCTCACTTATAAAGTGCTCTATCTTCTCTGTCTCCTCAAGCCTCGCCTCACCGCACACATTTTCGAGCAGCGCGGCGACCGCGCGGTGCCTGCGGACGAGGTATGCGCCTTTCTTCTCTCCCTCGGGAGTAAGCGTCACAAAGCCGTACTTTTCAAATGTGCAGAATCCCGCCTCTCTGAGCGACGACGCCGATCTCGACGCCACGGAAGCGGACACGCCGAGCCATTCGGACAGGTTCTTTACCCTCACCGGCACGCTGCCCGTGCGGTAGATCATCTCCAGAAAGTCCTCGAGATTCGGGCTGATCTCCCCCGGCGAAAGCTTAATATACGCGCTCTGCGTAAGAAATTTTCCGTTTTCGGTTTCCCCTATACGATCATCCCCATATATTGTTACTGTGAAACAAAGTTTCAACGATACAACATATGAAGGAGAACGTAAAAAAATGACGCTTGACAAACTCAGACCCGGCGAGCGCGCCGTGGTCATGGAAATCGATGAAAACCCGCTGAAGCGACGGCTTCAGGAACTCGGACTGTCCGAAGGCTCCGAAATATCCTGCCTTTTCGCAAGCCCGCTCGGCGATCCGATCGCATACCGCTTTGCTTCGTCCGTGATTGCAATCCGCATATCGGATTCAAAGAGTGTACGCTTATGGGACTGAGCCGCGAAAAGGAAAACGGCAGCCGCCGCGTTCGATCCGACATGACGGTCGCGCTGTGCGGAAATCCGAACGTCGGAAAAAGCACGGTATTCAACGCGCTCACGGGGATGCACCGCCATACAGGAAATTGGACGGGAAAGACGGTATCCCTCGGATTCGGCGCGGTGAAATGCGGCGGAAGAAAAATAGAGCTTGTCGATCTGCCCGGCGCATATTCGCTCGATTTTCTCAGCCCCGAGGAAAAGGTCAGCCGCGACTTCATCGCATCGGGTGAGGCGGAAATGTCCGTGATCGTATGCGACGCGCTCGCGCTCGAGAGAAACCTGATCCTCGTGATACAGATCTTGGAGATAAACCCGCGCGCCGTCATATGCCTCAATCTGATCGATGAGGCAGAAAAGCGCGGGATATACCCCGACTGCCGCGCACTTTCCGACGCGCTCGGCGTACCCGTGATCCCATGCGCCGCAAGAAGCGGCGCGGGACTTGACGGACTTTGCAAAGCTATGTCGAAGATTGCTTCGCCGTCATCATACCGCACGGATTACGGTCCGCTCATCGAAAGTGCGGCGGATGAGCTTGTGCGCACGCTCGGCATCAGCCGCTTTGATGCGCTCGGCATGATCTCGGGAAACCTTGAAGGAGTTGCCGGGAGAGAAAATTCCGCAATTGCCTATAACGTGATAAATCTTCTGAAGGAGCGCGGAATATCGCCCTCCGAAGCCGCCGAGTTCATCCGCACGAGACGCGCCGCAGAAGCTTCGCGGCTTGCATTTTCTGCAATTGCGGAAAAGCCGTTACCCTCCCGTGCCGCATCAATATGGGATCGTTTGCTCACGGGCAAATACACCGCCGCGCCGATAATGTGCGCGATGCTGTTTCTCATCTTCTGGCTGACGGCGTGGGGAGCAAACTACCCGAGCGAGCTTTTGTCGTCGCTTTTCGGCGGACTTGAAGAGCCTCTTCGCCGTATCCTTCTCGATTTGTCTCTGCCGCCCGTGTTCGTGTCGGCTCTGACCGAGGGGATATACCGCGTATCCACATGGGTGCTCTGCGTAATGCTGCCGCCGATGGCGATCTTCTTTCCGATATTCACGCTGTGCGAGGACTTCGGGATTTTACCCCGCATTGCCTTCAACCTCGACCGCGCATACAGATCGTGCGGCACCTGCGGAAAGCACGCGCTGACCTCGGCGATGGGCTTCGGCTGCAACGCGGTCGGCATATGCGGCTGCCGCATAATCGAATCCGAGCGGGAGCGCCGCATAGCGATGCTGACAAACTCGCTCATCCCGTGCAACGGCAGGATCGGCGGCATATTCATGGTGATATCCGTTTTCATATCAAGCTCCGCCGTATACAAATCCGCCGCGTTCTTCGCGGTATTTGCGTTTGCCGTCGCGTCTGTGTTCGCCGTATCGTTTGTGCTTTCGAAAACCTTATTCCGAGGCGAAAGCTCTCCGCTTGCACTCGAGCTTGTGCCGTTCAGGCGGCCGCTCATACTGAAAACCCTTGTGCGCAGTGTATTTGACCGCACGCTCCTTGTCCTCGGCAGAGCGCTTTCGGTTGCCGCGCCGGCGGGACTTGTTATATGGCTGCTTGCAAACATACAGGTCGGCTCGATGCCGCTCATCGCACATTTTTCCGCCTTTCTCGATCCCCTCGGGCGCGCGCTCGGCATGGACGGCGTTATCCTTTGCGCTTTCATTCTCGCGCTGCCCGCAAACGAGATCGTGCTGCCGCTTTGCGCGATGATGTATTCCTCCTCGACGGTGCTTTCGCAGGAGCTTTCGGTATCGGCGGTTCTCGCATCTTCCGGCTGGAGTGTTTCGTGCGCGGTCTGCGTTCTCATCTTCACGGTCATGCACTGGCCCTGCTCCACGACACTGCTCACCGTAAAAAAAGAAAGCGGAAGCCGCATGATGATGCTTCTCGCATTTGCAATCCCCACCGTATGCGGCGTGATCTGTTGTCTTTCAGTAAATTTTCTTCCGAAGCTCTTTTTCGCCGTACTCGGATTTATCCGCTCGCTGTCATTATAGAGAAAGATTGAAAAAAGTCTTTACTTTATTGCAATAAAGTGGTAGAATAATATGTGTTACGGCAGCACCCCGCTTTTTCGGAGGAAATATGCAGATAATCTATAATGACTCGCACGATCAGTATTTCAATCTCGCCGCCGAGGAATACCTGCTTGAAAACTCGGACGACGATATTTTCATGCTGTGGAGGAACGACCGCACGGTCGTTGTCGGAAAAAATCAGAACACATGGGCGGAAGTGAGCACGCCCTTCGTCCGCGAAAACTCGATCGGGGTCGTCCGTCGGATGACCGGCGGCGGCGCGGTGTTCCACGATCTCGGCAACGTAAACTTCACCTTCATCTGCGCCTACGGCGGCGGCGGAATAGATTTTTCGCGCTTTGCCTCCCCGATAATACGCTACCTCGGCACGCTCGGAATAGATGCCTCGCTCGGCGGGCGCAACGACATCCTCGCCGACGGGCGTAAGATTTCGGGCAATGCACAGTGCGTTTACAGAAGGAGCGACGGCAGCGAGCGGCTTATGCATCACGGAACGCTTCTTTACTGTGCCGATCTCTCCGAGATGAGCGGCGCGCTCAACGTCAACCGCGAAAAGCTCGTCACCAAGGGAATCGAAAGCGTGAAAAGCCGCGTCGCAAACATAAGCGCCCTCTACGAAAAGCTGTCGGGCGTATCCCCGGAAGAGTTTCTTCTCGACATTCTCCGATTTGCGGAAAACGAATACGGCGCGCCCTCGAGGAAGCTGACCGACGAAGAGCGAAGCGGAATATCGTCGCTGCGCGATTCAAAATACGCGACATGGGAATGGAATTACGGCGCGTCTCCCTCGTTCGGGAACGAAAGAACCGAGCGTTTTCCTTTCGGCACGCTCACAGTGATGTACACCGCCGACCGCGGAATTCTCTCCGATATCGGATTTTTCGGCGATTTCTTCGGCGAGAAGGATACGCATGAGCTTGAAGAGCGCCTGAAAGGATGCAGGCTCGAGCGCGAAAGCATAAAAAAACGGCTGTCGGAGATCGGCGTCGGAAGCTACATCTCCGGCGCGTCGGCTGACGATATCGTAAAAATTATATTCGGATAATAATCAGTGAAAGGATTTTCTGACATGGCAAAAAGAAGGATAACCGAAGAGAAGGATTTTCTGTTTGAGTGCATTCTGTCGCTCTCCACCGTGGAGGAATGCTACGGATTCTTCGAGGATCTGTGCACCCCGAAGGAGATCGAGGAAATGTCGAAGAGAATGAAGGCTGCGAAAATGCTTTCCGACGGCAAGATATACACCGAGGTCGCGGAAAAGACGGGACTTTCGACCGCCACGATAAGCCGCGTGAGCCGCTGCATAAAGGACGGGGACGAAGGATATACCGCGGTGCTTGAGCGCATGAAGAACGAGGCTGAAGCGAAGTAAGACGCGCGGTGCGAACCGAATCGCAGAATCCGGTGAATCTGCGTTCGAAAATCCCAAAAAGAAAGGAAGCTTTCGCAAAGCGAAAGCTATCGGCATGATCATGGCAAATGCATACGACGCTTTCGCTTCTGCTTACGACGCACTGAATTCCGACGCCGACTATACCGCGATGGCAGATCATATAGACAAAGTATTCGCGCGCTCAAATATTCCGCGCTCGTCGCTCGTTCTCGATCTCGGATGCGGAACGGGGATGCTGACGCGGGAGCTTGACGCGCGCGGATACGACATGACGGGTGTCGACTCGTCGGAGGAGATGCTCGGCAAGGCTTACGAAAATTCGGCGCAAAGCGGAAAGATACTATACCTTTGCCAGGACATCACCGAATTTGAGCTTTACGGCACCGTCGCCGCCGCGGTCTGTACGACCGACACGCTCAACCACCTAACGGACGACGAATCGGTTGCGAAGGTGTTCTCTCTGCTTCACAATTACCTCGATCCCGGCGGAATATTTATATTCGATGTGAATTCCGAATACAAATTTTCCTCCGTCTACGGTCAGAACGACTATGTTCTCGAGGATGAAGGATGCCTTCTCACATGGCAGAACGACTACGATCCGGAGAATGCGACGGCGGATTTTTATCTGACTCTTTTCGAAGAGACGGACGGCGGACTCTGGCGGCGCACCGACACGGAATTTTCGGAGAAATACCATTCTCCCGAAAAGCTCACCGCCATGCTTGCACACTGCGGATTTGAAGTTCTCTCGGTGACCGACTCGTACACCGACGGCAGCATATCCGAAAAAACGCAGCGCCTCTGCTTCACCGCAAAAAGGGATCTTCTATAGCCTCCGAAAATCTATCGAAAAGTCGGGCGATATGCCCGACTTTTTTCTGTACAGTCAATCGGCAGCCGCAGGGATTTTTCCTGCGGCTGCCGTAGCTTTATCATATATCCGCACGATCAAAGCCGTGCGTTTTTTATATCTGCGTTTGACGGATAAGCGGTTTATACAACAGTCTCGATAACGATACCGAGCGACCGGCGCTGCTCATCCGTCGGCATTTTCAGCTTTCCGTCTCCGACAAGCCTGTCAATGCAGCAGCGGATAAAGCTTCCGTCAGACACGAAAATGTTTTTGAGAATAAAGCTCTGTGCCTTTCTCAGGTGCGGCGGTGTATCTTTGAGAACCTTTTCGGCATACTTTTCCCTGAGTGCGTCAAACTCGGGTGCGAATTTCTCCGCAAGTGCTTTTCCCGCCGCGGCAAGGCGATCCCGAACAGCTTCGTCGCAGAGCCATACGCATTTCGTAACCGTCTTTGTTCCGACGCTGTCCCGGACGAAAGAGACATATCCGCGCTGTGCAAGATATGCAAGCTCCTCTTCGGAAAGCTCCGCGCCGCCGTTAAGCTTTGAAAACAGCGAGAGAATTCTTTGCGCTTCGACAAAATATCCGGAATTGATTCTTTTATCGGACTGTGCCGAATCGTATATCCAAAGTCCGTCGTTCCCGTTCATAAAGCATACGGGACCTGCAAAGTCCTCCTCAGCTTCGGCATCCGCATCGGATGCAACCGTCGCCGTACAGATATTGCGTCCGCCGTCCGGGCGAAGCGATGCCGATGCGATAAACTCCGCTTCGCTTCCGGCAGACATTTTTCCGCACTTCCCCATAACGTACGGGATCAGTCCCCACATAATAAAGTTCACGTCACGCGGCGTGTCGCCGGTCATCGTAACATTGCCGAATTTTCCGCCGTATACACTTTCGTCCTCCGCAATCGCGTAAAGCGAGTCGAAAAGCGCGGGAGCAAAAAACGATGCCGCCTCGGAATATATTGCGTCAAGCTCGGCACTCCTCTCCGCGTTCTCCTCGCAGACGATCACGCGGCTTATATATTTCCCCGCCGCCTCATCGAGAAAGGCTAAACGGCAAAGATATTCCGCCTCATCCTCCACATAAACCGGAGAAACACCGAGATCGTCCGCGATTTCGTTCACCGTTTTTGCCTTTTCCCTGACCGAATAGATGATATTCTGTGCAAGAGCGCTGCGGAGCAGTTTCTTGTTGCTTCCCTCGCTTCCGCTCAGTCCGCATGTTTCGATGCGTCTGAATTTTATCGGGTCGAATTTAAGCATTCCGTATTCTTTCATAGTCTCCATCCTTCCTTTAAGCTTCTTTTTTGCCTCAAACAAATGCCATTTGACTGTGCCGAGCGGAACGCCGAGCTCTTCTGCGATCCGGTTCAGCTTTTTATTTTCATAATAAAAAGCAATCACCGTTTTTCTCTGAAGCTTTGAAAGATACGCAATCTCAAGACGCAGCCTTTCTTCGGGAGGTGTGCTCATGCTGCCGACAACGCTCTCCTCGATATTCTCGTCGGATGCGGCAAGCTCCTGCACGTCCTCGACGGATACGCCGGAAAACATGAGCACGCTTTTTCTTTTTCTGCGGTAATAATTGCTCAGCGCGTTATGTGCTGCGGTCCATATAAACCTGTCGGGAGAAGAAATATCGTCCCTTCCGCACAGGCTCCTGTACACGCATAGAGCGATATCCTGCGTAAGATCCTGAGCGTCCTCAATGCACGCGCACCTTTTCAGCGCGAAAGCGTAGATCGGCTTCAGATATTTTGTTACGGTTTCTTCGGCAAATTCTTTTGTCATCTGTTTTTCCTCTTTTGAAAGCTTTCAACCATACAGACACCGCACAGTCGGAAAGGTTGGGATTTTACAGTAATTAATTTCGGAAAATTTCAAAAGACCGGAGAAAATCTTCTCCGGTCTTTACTTTTTCATATCCGCCGAAAGATCAAAGCGGAAGAGTCACGGTGAATGTGATATATCCGTCGCAGACCTGCGCGTTTATTTTCCCTCCGTGAGCTTCGGCAACGGCTTTGGCGACGGAAAGTCCGATTCCGAAGCCGCCCGACGAGCGCTCACGCGAAGCATCCGCGCGGTAGAATCTGTCGAACAGCCGCTCGGGAGAGTCAATCTGTCCGCAGGCGTTCCTCGTCTTTATGACCGCATCCCTGCCGCTCTTTTCGAGGGAGACGATAAGCTTATCTCCGACGGAATGCTTTATCATATTCTCGAAGAGAATCGACAGAAGCTCGTATATCTTATCGTATTCGCCGCATACGGTAATGCCGCTTTCGATATACGTCTCGAAATGCCTGCCTTTCTCCTCGGCAAGCGATCTCATCGAATAGGTGATCTCATCGACAGCCGCGGAAAGGTCGATATCCTCGATGTTTCTCAGAGAGGATGGGTCCTCCGCGCGCACAAGCGTGAGCATATCCGAAACAAGAGAGCTCATCCTCTTCACCTGATGCTTTATCGAGACGAGCCACTCGTTCTCGGGAACGTCAAGCTCGAGAACCTCCGTATCGGCGGAAATTATCGCAATCGGCGTTTTGAGCTCATGACTGACATCGGCAACAAATCTCTTCTGCGCCTCGACTGTTTTCACAAACGGACGTATCGCCGTTCCGGACAGCAGTGACACCGCCGCCGACACGAGCAGAACGCTGATGACTCCCGCGGTGACTGAAGCGACCATGAGCGTGCTCTTGATATAATTATCGCGTGCAACGTCAAGAAAAACGGCAATATATCCGTCACCGCAGAAGGATACGATATAACAGAAATCATTTTTCTTTCTCTGATTTGAACCGACCTCCGCCGTCAGCGTCTCGGCTGTTTCATTTACATCTCTGTAAGCCGATCTGTGCCCGGGAAGGACGCCGAGTGCCATTTTCACCGCTTCATCGCGCGTTACCGAGGCGATATGCCTCATCCGAACGTCAACCACTTTGCCGAACATATCTGTTATCACGGCAAAATATCTCGTCGAGTACGGCATCTCGCTTCCGAAGGCGAATCCGTCGAAATCGTATTTTTCATACTCTTCCTTTTGCGGAAAATCTCCGCCGTTTTCGCTCAGTGCCGTAAGGATGTTGTTATTATGCGAATCTATCTTCACTGCGGTTATCACGTTTATCGCAATTATAATAATCACCATAACGACGGTAAACGACGCGACGGAAAGTGCAATGAATTTCGTACGGAGCCGCCTCTGAAGATTGTTCCCGCCGTTCATTCTTCGGGCTCGGAATCACGCAGAGTATATCCGATTCCGCGGTGAGAACTGATAACAACTCTCGAGCCGAGCTCCTTGAGCTTGCGGCGCAGATAGGATATGTTTACCCACACAACGTTTATCTCGGATGCTGACTCAAAGCCCCAGATGCGGTCCATGATCTGCTCGGTGGAGATAAGGCGTCCGGCATTCTCCATGAGGAGCTCCATGATCTGATACTCCTTCGCTGTAAGTCTGGAGCGCTTTTCTCCGCAGATAAGCTCGTAGGTTGCACTGTCAAGGCTCAAATCCCCGTAAGTGAGAACCTGAGGTCCTATGGTCGAGCGGCGGCGAGTGAGTGCGCGAACTCTCGCAAGAAATTCGGACATCATAAACGGCTTGGTCATATAATCGTCTGCACCCGAGTCAAGCCCTTCGACCTTATCTTCAAGCTCTGATTTCGCGGTAAGGATCATAACGGGCGTATCGCATCCGTGTGCGCGAAGCGTCTTTACGACCTGCAATCCGTCGAGCTTGGGCATCATTATGTCAACAACAATGGCGTCGTAGGTTCCCGCCTCCGCATACTTGACGGCTGTTTCGCCGTCATACACCGCATCAACCGAATAGCGGTTGTGGCGAAGTATCTTCACCAGCACATTCGACATTTCGATCTCGTCTTCGGCAATCATGATTTTCATTTTGGGTTCCCTGCCTTTATAAAAAGGCTTCCTTTCCTTTTATTTTTCGGGGGCATCTTTCGCACACCCGTATTTACTTTTCCAATCGGCGTATCCTCACAGGACGAACTGCTTCACCGGACGTATCGCCGTGCCATCGGGAAATTCTTCGACTCTGCCGAGTGCGAAGAATTCTCCGTCGTGCTTCATGCGCACGGTCTCTCCGGGCTCCGCGTGAGTGCGGATCTTCTTCAGATATATCTCCGCACCGCACGATGCAAGCCGATGATAGAAATCACTGAGCTCGATCTCGCGGTACTGAACGAATGCGCTCTCCACCGGAAGGAGCAGCGCCCGCCGCTCCTCAACGCTGAGGTCTTCAAGTTCGGCGATCGTATGCGCTCTGTCGAGAGTGAAATTTCCCGATCTCGTCCGTCGGAGCGATGCCATCGCGGCGCCGCAGCCGAGCGCTTTTCCGATATCCGCGCAAAGCGTTCTTATATACGTTCCCTTTGAGCAGGCGACGTCAAGCGAGTATGTCGCCTCGTCGATCTTTTTTACGCGGAGGCGGCTTACCGTCACCTTTCTTGCCTCGCGCTCGACTACTCCGCCCTCGCGCGCTATCTCGTGGAGGCGGCGTCCGTCCTGCCAGATCGCCGAGTACATCGGCGGTATCTGACTGATCTCGCCGCAAAAACTCTCGCAGACGCGGTACACCTCATCCTCTCCCGGGATCGCACTGTCCGAGCGGATTACGTTTCCCGTTATGTCCTCGGTATCGGTCTCGATTCCGAGGCGCATCACGGCGGAATATTCCTTATCCTCGCTCATTATGTACTCGGACGCTTTGACCGCACGTCCGACGAGCACGGGAAGAACTCCCGTTGCCAGCGGATCAAGCGTTCCCGTATGCCCGACCTTTTTGGTGTCGAACATCTTCCGGAGTATCTGTATCATGCGGAAGGAGCTTACCCCTTCGTGCTTATCCATTACGATAACACCGCACGGCTCGGTTCCCATGTTATGCCCGTTCTGCATTCCTGTTCTCCTTTACCGCAGCCTCAAGGGGAGGCGTTATCCGTGCGATCAGCTCATCGGGAGACGATGCGCGCACCGTTGCCCCCGCCGCTCTTGTGTGTCCTCCGCCGCCGAACGAAGCGCATACCGCGGCGACATCGGCTCCGCAGTTTGAACGGCACGATATGCGGTACTCGCCCGGCGTTTTTTCCTTCGCCGCCACTCCGATAAGCGCGCCGCGCACGCTTCGCGGGATGTCAACGACCGCGGAGCAGTCCTCCCACGTCAGCCCGGCACTTTCAAGATCGGACTGCGTTATAACGGTAAGTGCGACCGAGGTGCCGCAGAGAAGGTGCAGATTCTTTGATGCCAAAGCCTGCGCGCGAAGCTCAGATACGGTTTTTGAATCGAACAGGAGCCGCGCGATCTGCGCGGTGTCCTCGCCGTCTTTGTCGGAATTTATTATCCCGACGAGATATGCCGCGCAAAGATGGGCGCGCGCGTCCGTATTCGCGTAGCGGAAGCTGCCCGTATCCGACGATACCGCCGCGTACAGCATCCGCGCGGTGTATGCGCTTTCGGGAACGGCACCGCTTTCCCGCATGAATTTATATATATCGTATACAATGATACCTGCGGCGGCGGCATCCGGATCGACAAGCCCGTCCGAAAAGATCTCGCCCGTGCCGTGGTGATCGATCATGATATCGGCTTTCGCCGCAAGGTGCGTCAGCCGCCCAAGCTGTGCGGGAGAGGCAACGTCAACACAGAGTAGCGTTTTTCCGTTCTCTTCTCCGTCGCGGTATTCCCCGCTCTCACCTCGCGTCATGAACGAAAATCTGTCGGGGAAGGTTTCCGAACAGACCACGCGGGCGTCTCCTCCCGTCAGGCGTATGATTTCGGCAAGCGCAAATGCGCTTCCGACCGTGTCGCCGTCGGGGCTTGTATGACATACGATAAGTGCGTCGGCACCGCTTATACGATGCGAAATTTCTTCAATGCCGAGAGTACGGAAGGTGCTCATTCTTCGTTTTCACCGTCCTCGATGGTATCCGTTCCTGCTTTGCTTTCCTTCTCAATGCTCTGTATTATTTTGTTTATATGAGCGCCGCGCTCGACCGACTCGTCGAAAACAAACGTGATCTCCGGCGTCTGCCGCATATTGAGCCTGCGCGCAAGCTGCGATCTCACAAACGCCGAGGCACTTTTCAGTCCGCGCGCGACCTCCTTTGCATCGAATTCCCCGATGCAGGAATAATATATCTTCGCATACTTGAGATCGGGAGTAACATCCGCTCCCGTCACAGTTATCATCACGCCGTCAAGACGCGAGTCCTTGACATCGCGCATGATCTGCGAGACCTCGTTGCAGACTGCCTCGTTGACTCTGCCGCGTCTGTAATTTGCCATATGAACCGCCTTTCTTTATGCTGCCCGACGGAAAAACCTCCGCAGCGGAACACTGCCCGCTATGCGTTTCCCGGATTTCCCGGCGCGGCAAGCTGCGTCGCCTTAAAAAGCGACGGTGTACTCTTCCCCGTCGGGGATGATCTCATAAAATGTGTATCCGCCGTTTTCTGCAATTGCCGAAACTTTGCACCCGGATGAGGTCGGATCTTTGCCTTTTGATGCCGCATACAGGCGCTCTCCGGATTTTATGCGTTTGCCTTTCACGGCATCTCCGTCAGCGCTCCACTCAGACTGCATGACAAGCGAAGCATCGCTGCCGACAATCGCCGAAGATGTGATCGGAGTGAACGCAAACACCTTCGCGCAATGGGGCTGAACGCGGGATGTAAACTTTCCGCCGGAGAACACCGACATTTCGCCCGACCAAAATTCGCGGACGAAGGATTCTCCGCAGTCCACGGAGAAGTCGCGCGGTGAATCTCCCCAGTTGATAAACGCAACTGTGCGAGCCGACGCGCGCACCCCGAAATCGAGAACTCCGGGGATGAAGGAATCCATGAGGTCGAGCGGGCGCGCCGCCTCCTGCGTCATCGGGAAAAGCTTTGAAATAAGCTCAAGCTGCTCGGGCGCGAGGTTCGGAAGCTTATCGGAAAGCATGAGTATGCCGCCCGATGCCGCCATTGCGGTTATATACGTCCTGATCTCCTCGTCGCTTCTTGTGCAGAGGCGCCAGCATTCCTCATCCTCATTCTCCTTCTTTCGGATTATGAGGCAATCGGCATCGCAAAGGAAGTAGTTTCTGTGATAATAGTATCTCTTGATAACGGAATTGAATACGTCACGGAGAGATTCCCATCTTTCAAAAACGTCACAGGAAACGCGCATTCCGTCGACAAGTCCGCACGCACCGCCGAGAGGCGCGGTGCACGCAAGAAGGAACGTATCGGGCGTGACCGATTCGCGTATGGTCTTCAGTCCGAGGCGGTAGTTTTCGAGTGCGGTCGCGGAAGGATCGTGATGTGCGCCGGGGGCAAGCGTACCCGTTATGATATCCATCTTGATATAGCGGAAGCCCCAATCGTACGAGATGCGTCGGAATATCGACGAGATATACTCCCTCACCTCGGGATTCGTGAAGTCGAAGGAAAGCTCGCGCCACGCGCCGCCGCCGGGAACGTGAACAAACCAATCCTCATGATCCGCAAAGACCTGCGCTCCCGGGTGGCATCCGAACGGCGCAAGCCATATTCCGGGGAGATATCCGTGAGATTTGATCTCGTCCGCGATCGCCTTCATATCGCCGAATTTGCCGTTCGGCATCCAGCTTCCCCAGCAGTCGTACCAGCCGTCGTCTATCTGGATGTACTTTATGGGAAGATCCTCGCGGTGACGATCGAGCACCGCCATATTGTCACGCAGGGTATCGGGAGTGATCCGTCCCGCGTAATAGTACCATGTACAGAATCCCGACGGATTCTCCCTCTCGGAGCGCTCGACTCCCGCAATTGAAGACACCGTTTTTGCGAAATCCTCGAGTCCGCTCACGCAGTCCGCGCATGGGGAGAAGAAGAACCACTCGGAGGTGATTTTTTCGGATGTTCCGATCGGATGCGCCTCGGGACGGCAATGCGCGGTCAGGCGTCCTTCGCGCGAGAAGGTAACTCCGGAAAAGTACTTTTCATATGTTGCGGCACCGAAAACGAAGCTGTCACCTTCGGTCGTGTCGAAAACAGTATTTTCGGCGCTGTCATACACCGCGTTGTAAACGGTATGCACCGTATCTATCTGAGACTGCATCTCGCAAACGCGGTTGCCGTTCGCTTCGGTATATCGGTTCACGATACCGCGTTCCACCGTGCGTGCAAGATCACCCGCAAAGGCGGTAAACTCGTCGGGCTCGTCTATTCCCTCCCAAAGGTTGGTGAAGGTCGATCTCACAAGAAAGCCTTCGTGACACGGCGCAAGCTCAACCGTCATATTGTCGCAGGATGCGCTTTCTCCGTCGGCGCTCCACTCTCCGACGTTCTTCACCTTCAGCACGTTGAAATCGTGACCCGGATATTCGATATATCCGCAGATCCCGGAGATAAGCTCCTCCCCGTCTGCGTATATGCAAAGTCCCTTTTCGGTAACGCGAAATTCAGCATTCATAAAAAACTCCGTTCCGCCGCCTCAGTCGGCATGGTTTTATTTTCGGGATGCTCCGCGGCATCCGTTTTTTCTATGTATTCCACAATTGCGGCAATATCGGGAACAATTATCTCCGCCGCCTTTTTCACATCGTCCTCGGCATTTTCGACGGCGCATCCGTGAAAAGCCGCAATCATGGGAAGATCGTTCCAATTATCCCCCGCCGTATATATCATGCCCTCATCGATCCCGAAAAGCCCGGCGATCTCACCGAGCCCGGTCGCCTTCGTTATCCCGGGCGGCGGCATATCGATCGATCTGTGATTTCTGAATACCCCAAAGCGTCCGTCGGCGATCGCCTCAAGCTCATCCGCCGCACGGCGGACGGGAAATGTATCGGGAATCGCTATCATCTGATCTATCCGCCCGAGCTTCAGTATATCGGAGATATCGGTCTTGCCGTCGGACGGCAAGTCGGAAAGATTCACGGAAAAGAAATCACGATCTGAGCAGCAGCACAGCGCGCCGAGCCCGTTCAACCTTGCGTATTCATACACGGGAAGCACGCTTCGGGAGGGAAACGAATGGCGGAAAACGAACTCTCCCGAAGGATCAAACGCGGCTCCGCCGTTCTGACAGATCACAAAATCAAATTCACTGCCGAGGCAATCGAGAAAGGGCTCATATGAATTGGAATAGCTACGTCCGGTCACGATCCCGAATATTCCGCCCTCACTGCGAAAATACCGGAGCGATTCCCTGTCCCGCGCCATGACGGTGCCGTCCCGCGAAAGCGTTCCGTCGAAATCCGTTCCTATCAGGTATCCGCTGAACTTTGCCATTGCAGCTTCCTTTCCGATGATATACGTCGGCTGCGTTCCGCGTCGGCGTGTCACCGTCATTTTAAGTTTTTAAGTAAGAATTTTAAGTTTGTACTTTAATTATAGCAAAACGGAGTCCGTCTGTCAATAAGAATTATCACCGAAGCCCCACAATTTTCTCGAAAAAATAAAAGTTTATTTTTGTATTGACAATCGGGGCGCAATGTGGTAGAATAATCTTCGTCCGATACATTCGGGCCATTAGCTCAGTTGGTTAGAGCTACCGGCTCATAACCGGTCGGTCCAAGGTTCGAGTCCTTGATGGCCCACCACTACCCACAGAAACGAACACATCAGTTTCGTTGTGTGGCATAATGTATTTGCCGTATTGATTGCTGCTGCGGCAAATGAAGGCAGGCACTGCATTTAAGTATGCAGTGCCTGCCTTTTCTCACTACACTTTCTCGCTCACGCCGAAGACCTCGTACAGTGCACAGCGCAGGCGAGTGCCGCGCGCGACGCGGTCGATCGCCTTCTTGTACGCATACGATTTTCCGAGAGTCTCGCCCTTCGTATACGTCGCCTGACCGACGGCGGCAAGCGCCTTCAGATACGTCTCCGCACTGCCGCCCGCATCCTCAATCGGATCGCAGCACTCGGAGGATCGTATCAAGCAGACCAAAGGCGCACAAGGAAGCAGCAAAGCTGCTGATTGTGCATAATGAAATCACCTGCCTGCTAACATCCATTAAGCTGAAGGAAAAATCAGTTTCTGAGCCGGAAGAAGGATACCGTAAATTGGTGGATAAAGCAAACGAGATATACATGGCTGTACTAAAACACGCTCTGCTGTTCCGGTTCCGATCGTGCAAGAAACGCAAAAAGCATAAAAATCGCGCGCAGCATTTACCGTGCGGAGATAGAGAAGACACATTCTCTCACCGACAAAATCGACCCGGTAAAAATTTCGATGATCCTCGAAATAAGCGGAGATTCTTATCGCTATCTCGCGGTAAAATACGGATAAAGCCGTCGGTGAAAGCGTATATTCGCTTTCACGGCTCGGGGTGTGCCGACAGCGGCATTTCCCGGGGCGTTGAGAGCGGCAGGAAGAGCAAACCGGATTGGCAGGACGAGTCATGCGGAAAGAAGTTCGGGAGGGATTTCGGGATGAGAGTCCGATAGGAATGATTTTGCCCTGCATCCGGAGAGGATATCTTCACAAAAAGTGCTCAATTGCCAACACCATTGCACTGTAAAAATGAGTGCGGACAAATACGTTCAAATACCGAATGATAAAATTTTGCAAAACGCTTGCAAAACCGAATATTATATGATATAATTTCAATGTTGGTTTTCCGAATCAACATACGGAGAGGTATCGAAGTGGTCATAACGGGGCTGACTCGAAATCTTCTTCGGCAAACGGAAGTAAAACTTCCGAAAAGCCTTTAACCGTGCGGGTTTCGGGCATTTGTCCGCCGCAAACACACCGTGAGTTCTAACAGGAATTCTAATACAACCGAATATTTGCGTTAACACTCCTTCGGGAGTTTAACATATACGGAGAGGTATCGAAGTGGTCATAACGGGGCTGACTCGAAATCAGTTTGACGGCAACGTCACATGGGTTCGAATCCCATCCTCTCCGCCAAACAAGTGGTTTTTACCGCAATTAAGCCGCAAGGAATTCCTTGCGGCTTAATTCATTACAGAAGGAGGAATTAAAATGTCTTTTAAAAACGATATCCCAAATTACAAATCATACAGCGAAGATAAATACCATATGAAAACTGTTCCAAATGCTGTATGGCCTGAATTAGAAGGTTTGATAAGAAGATATTCTGATGATGCTTCAACATTAAAAGGATATTTAAATCGATTCTCTGAAATTATCCCTTGTGAACAAACGACAAATTGGGGATGGGGTTTTTTAGCCAATGACATTAGCGATTTTGTTTATGCAATAAAGCGGAAGGTGGACAATGGTCGCTTTGATGTTTTTATGGATTGCATGGCCGTATTAATCAATGGTGTTATAGGTCGAGACGAGGAAATTAATGAGTTTTTCGAAGAACATAAAATTGGATATTATTGTTTTATTGACATTCTTAATGCTCGTGTGCATTGGTGTGTAAAGGACGATTCTGACATAGTAGACGAAATGTCTGCAACAAAGGCTATAGTGAAATCTGCTTCTCAACAAGCTTATGATGAATTCGAAAATGCTATAATATCGTTACAACATGCAACTAACGAACGTTCGCGAAAAGATGCTGTACGAAGTTGTGTGAGCGCAATGGAAGCCGTAATTAAAGCCTATGGTAATGATGACGAAATTGGTAATGCTACCAAGAATCTTCGTGGTGAACAAATATGGGGTCTCGAAGATATTGTCAAGGAAGGCAACTCAATTTTCAACTCTATGCATCGATTTTATCCTGATCTAAGGCATGGTTCGACAGAAGTTAGTACAATGCCGATAGAGGAAGCAGAATATTGGATTGGAAGAATTTCAAATTATCTGGCTCTTCTTCAAATTATGTGTAAAGTCCAAAATACGGTATAAAAAAGCAACGTGATAAATGGCGTAAAAGACGGAAAACGACTTGCACGCCATATTTGCATAATAGCAGAAAGAGCAAGGCATGTCAAGGGCGGCT
>ERZ827490.754-NODE-754-length-47960-cov-3.524872_pt1 | contig 47960 bp, 31 predicted proteins | sample MGYA00519770_ERZ827490 | MGnify/ENA primary metagenome ERZ827490 (study PRJEB31778, sample SAMEA3449324) | human gut metagenome | biome: human gut; feature: human-associated habitat; material: faeces | place: United Kingdom | collected 2010/2012 ...
ATCATATCCAACTACCACCGCATGGTGGACGGCCTTAGGGAGTACGACTACAGCGTGATGCTGGAGGCCATCCATGAGGCGGGTACCATATATCTCTATGGCACGGGAAATGAGCAGAAGGCCATTGGGGAGGAATTCAAACGTATTTTCCTGATGTTTGGAAAGTGCTGCATTGATTTATTCGATTACGGGGAGGTGGAGTACGCTTCCCGGTATTTTAAGTCCGGCGATTTGTTTGTGGCCATCTCATTGTCGGGGGAATCGGAAAACGGCGTACAGGTACTGCGTTTTGTCCAGTGCAGGGAAATAAAAACCCTGTCCATTACCCGCTGGACCAATAATACCATGGCCCGGATGTGCCGGTACAATCTCTATGCCGGAACCAGAATGATAAGCGGAGGCGGGGAGCCGGGATATGAGATGGTGGCTGCCTTCTACATCCTGTTAGACATGCTGTCGGTAAATTACCTGGAATATGAGAGGAAGGGCCATGAGACTGGAAGAAGCATTCAATAAAAATTATAACAGGTTCACGGAAAATGAACAGTATATCTGCCGGTATTTGCTGGAGCATAAAAAGGAGTGCGCTGTCATGAGCATAACAGAATTTGCCGGAAGCTGTCATGTGTCGGAATCCATGTTGGTGCGTTTTGCAAAGAAGAACGGTTTGGCGGGATACGGGGAGCTGAAGGCCAGGCTCAGACTGGAGGAGCAGGAAACAGAAGAAGCCCTGGGGCCTGGGGAAGAGCTGCTTAATACGGTGACAGACAGTTACCACAAAATGATGGATGAGCTGATTGGCCGCGGCCTGGATTCCCTCTTTGAAAAGCTGTACAGGGCCCGGCGGGTATTTCTCTATGGCAGCGGCTCAGCCCAGACTAGGGCAGCCAGCGAGATGAAGCGCATTTTCCTTCCGGTGAAGGAAATGTTTCATATCCATGGACACGACATGCGGGGCGCATTGTCCAGGGTGATGACGGAACGGGACATGGCAGTCATCATATCACTGACCGGGGAGTCTGAGGCCACGGTAAGTCTGGCCCGGGAACTGCGGCTGAGACAAGTGCCCACCCTTTCTATTACCCGGCTGGGCAATAATACACTGGCATCTGTCTGTGATGAGAATCTCTATATCCATTCCATCACCCTGCCGGCCAGATACGGGGTTGAATATGAGATATCCACCCCCTATTTTATTCTGATAGAATATCTGTATCTGGCATACCAGGAGTTCCTGAAACGCCGGTTGGACTCCCTGTAAATCTCTGAAATAAGCATTTTTAACATGTTTACAAATATTCAAAAATCGAAAAAATGTACTATAAGTGTACAAAGATTTTAAGCGGGTCCAGGCTATTGCCGGGGCCTTTGTTTTTTGCTAGAATGAGGTCACACAGATAAGGAAGGTAGGGAAAATGGTTAAGGCAATTTTCTTGGACATAGACGGCACACTCAGGGACGAATGCAGCGGCGTGCCCCAAAGCGCGTATACAGCGGTCCGCATGTGCAGGGAAAGGGGAATCCGGATACTGATATGCACGGGGCGGAATCTGGCTTCCATTCAGGAGGAAATCCTGTCCATGGATACAGACGGCATCATAGCCGGAGGAGGCTGTCTGATCGCGGAAAACGGATATGTGCAGAAGAAAAGTTATTTTCAAAAACCGGAAACAGAACGGATTCAGGAATACCTGTTAACAAGGGAACTGCCTTTTGCCATGGAGTCCCAGGAGCGTATATTCATGAACAGGGCTGCGGCAGTGCTGCTTAGACAGGACTTTATCGGCAAGCTAAAGGGACTGGGAGCAGAGGAAATAAGGAAACGGGAGAAGGAAAACAGTATCCCATATGAAGATACCCTTAAAGAGTATATGCACAGCCCGGATCACATACACAAATTTTGTCTGTGGTGCCGGCCTGAGGACTGGGAGGCCGTGTGTGCAACGGTTCCGGGATGGGGCGCTGTCGTCCAGCAGTCCGCCCCCACGGACGGCAAAATCAGAAAATGGGGATATCTGGAGCTCCAGCCTGCGGGCTGCACCAAGGGGCAGGCCATACGCTGGTGGTGCAGGCGCAATGGAATAAGATTGGAAGATACCATGAGCTTTGGGGACGGAAAGAATGACGTGGATATGATTCGGACAACGGGAATCGGAGTGGCCATGGAAGACGGGGATGAGGAGCTGAAGCAATGGGCGGATTCCCTGTGCAGGCCGGCTTCCGGTGATGGGATATACAGGGAACTGGTAAGGCGGGGAATTATCGAGTGAGGTTTTACCGGGAAGAGAGATGTTGGGCAGGGATATATCAGGCAGAGTGATATTATACAAAATTTATCGGGAGAAGGAGAGGATTAGATGAGAGCAGAAGAGCAGTTAAGAATCAGGCCGGAGGAACCGTGGTGGAAGGAAGAGGTGGTGTATCAGATTTATCCCAGAAGCTTTAAGGACAGCAACGGCGATGGTATAGGGGATATACGGGGGATTTTGGAAAAGCTGGATTATCTGAAGGCGCTTGGGATTACTATGCTGTGGCTCTGCCCCATATACCAGTCTCCCATGGATGACAATGGTTACGATGTGTCCGACTACTGTGCACTGGCCCCTGAATTCGGAACCATGGAGGAACTGGATGAGCTCATAGAGCGGGCGGGAGATATGGGAATCAAAATCATACTGGATTTGGTTATCAACCATACCTCGGATGAGCACCGATGGTTCAGACAGGCCCTGGAGGATCCCGAAGGGGAGGAACACGGCTACTATATATTTAAGAAGGGGGACAGGGAACCAAATAACTGGCGTTCTGTATTCGGAGGCAGTGTGTGGGAAAAGGTGGAAGGACGCAGCGAATATTATTTCCATGCATTCGGGAAGAAACAGCCGGACTTAAACTGGGAAAATGAAACCCTTCGGAAGAAGCTGTATGAGATGGTCAACTGGTGGCTGGAGAGGGGAATTGCCGGATTCCGCATCGACGCCATTACCTTTATAAAGAAAGACCTGACCTTTGCAGACCAAGAGCCGGACGGGGCAGACGGACGGGCCAAATGCACCAAGGCTTCCAGGAACCAGCCGGGAATCGGGGAATTTCTCAATGAACTGAAGCGGGAAACCTTTGACAGGCATGGATGTGTGACTGTGGCGGAGGCGCCTGGCGTTCCCTATGAAGGACTGGGGGATTTCATCGGAAGGAACGGTTATTTTTCCATGATATTTGATTTCCGCTATGCGGATTTAGATATAGCCTCGGGCAGCGAATGGTTTAAGCGAAGGGAATGGACGGTGAAAGAGCTTAAGGATAAAATCATGGCAAGCCAGATGGCTGTCCAGACCTATGGATGGGGGGCCAACTTCATCGAAAACCATGATCAGCCCAGAGCGGCAACCAAATATCTGAAGGAAGCAGCAGAAAATCCCAGTGCTGTCAAGATGCTGGCAGCCATGTATTTCTTCCTGAGGGGAACCCCCTTCCTGTACCAGGGGCAGGAGCTGGGAATGGTGAATTTTGAACGGAGTTCCCTGGATGCATTTAACGATATATCCAGCATAGACCAGTACCACCGTTCCCTGGAGGAAGGCTTCAGTGAAGAGGAGGCGCTTCAAATCATCAACCTGAGAAGCCGCGATAATGCCAGGACTCCGTTCCCATGGACCGGCGGGCGATACGGCGGATTTTCTGAAACAGCGCCATGGCTGCCCATGAGCCGGGAATATCCGGAGAACAGCGCAAAAACCCAGGAAGGGGACAGGGACAGCATACTGGAGTTTTACCGCTCCATGATTCGGTTCAGACAGTGGGGACCCTGGAGGGACTGCCTGGTATACGGCGCCATACGTCCTCTGGCGTGCAGCGAACATGTAATTGCCTATGAGAGAAGAACAGAGGATACGGTTATCTGGTGTTACTTTAATTTCAGCGGTACAGGGACGGTGGAGAGACTGCCGGGAATCAGTGCAGGATGCATATGGGCCAATGACCGGGAGGCAATGGACGGAATGATGTTTAATGGGGAAACAGCTGACAAAAAGACAGCCGGCAAAGAAACCGCCGGTAATAGAACCGGCATAGAGGACGGAACGCTTTATTTGGAACCATATCAGGCGCTGCTTTTAAAGGGCAGCTGTTAGAATGCGGAGGGAATCGTGATGGAAGGGGATCAGTACAGGGATGCGGCAGGACGGATAGTGGAGGCGGTGGGAAAGGACAATATATTGTCAGCCACCCACTGCGCCACAAGGCTCAGACTGATAGTAAAGGATAAGGAGCGGATTGACGAAAAGAAGCTTCAGGAAATAGGGATGGTCAAGGGAACCTTCTTCAACGCCGGCCAGTACCAGATTATCCTGGGCACAGGGATTGTGAATAAGGTCTATGGGGAGATGGAAGGGCTGGGGCTCAATACCCTGTCCAAGCAGGAACAGGATGAACTGGTAAAGAACCAGCAAAAGGGCGTCAAGCGCATGATGCGCATGCTGGGCGACATCTTTATTCCTATCATTCCGGTGATTGCAGCTACCGGTCTGTTCCTGGGACTTAAGGGCTGTGTGTTCAATGACAATGTGCTGGGCCTTCTGGGCCTGTCCGCATCCATCATACCGGACTATGTGGTGACCCTGGTGAACGTGCTCACAGAGACTGCCTTTGCCTTTCTTCCGGCCCTTATATGCTGGTCGGCCTTCAAGGTGTTTGGAGGAACTCCGGTCATCGGCCTGGTCATCGGACTTATGCTGGTATCCCCCAGCCTTCCCAACGCATATGCGGTGGCTACTCCTGGCAGCGGCGTGGAGGCAGTGATGGCATTTTCACGCATCCCCATTGTAGGCTGTCAGGGAAGCGTTCTGACAGCTATCCTGGCAGCGTTTCTGGGGGCTTCCATGGAAAAAAAGCTGAGAAAAATTATGCCCAATGCCCTGGACCTGATTATGACTCCCTTTCTGGTGATGCTGGGAACATTTCTGGTGGTGATGCTGGGAATCGGCCCCGTCATGCATGTGGTGGAGCTTAAGCTGGTAACCATTGTGGAGATGCTGGTGCACCTGCCCTTTGGCATAGGAGGATTCCTGATTGGAGCCACCTATCCGCTGCTGGTGATTACAGGACTCCATCACACCTATACCATGATAGAGACCTCTCTGCTGGCCAATACCGGATTTAACCCTGTCATTACCTTATGCGCCATGTACGGTTTTGCCAACGTGGGAACCTGCCTTGCCTTTTTTGTGAAATCCAGGAAACAGAGCGTAAAATCCACCAGCATCGGGGCCATGCTGTCCCAGCTGTTCGAAATCAGTGAACAGGTGCTGTTTGGAATCCAGCTGCGCTACAATCTCCGTCCCCTTGTCATCATGCTGTTTACGTCCGGCCTGGGGGCAGCGCTTTTGTCCGTGCTGGGAATACAGTCAAATTCCTATGGACTGGCGGTGCTTCCCTCATATCTGATGTATATATACAAGGGAAACCAGCTGATGTGGTATTTCATCATTTCCATATGTTCCGTTGCATGCTGTTTTTTCCTTACATGCCTTTTCGGAATTCCACAGGAGGTGCTGGAAGCGGACGGAGAACCCCATGACCCAGCGTTCCGGGAAAATCAGTTGACAGGAAAAAATGCCGGTGAAATGCCGGGTGAAATAACAGGGGAAGCAGTATATGATATGGTTTCTCCGGCAGACGGACATATTCTGCCTCTGGACCAGGTAAAGGATGAGGTATTTGCTGGAAGGGTGCTGGGAGACGGTTTTGCGGTGGAGCTTACCAGCGGCCGTATCCTTTCACCGGCAGACGGTACAATTGAAGCTGCCTTTGACACGGGCCATGCAGTGGGAATCCGCACGGAGAATGGAATGGAAATCCTGATTCACATTGGTATCAATACCGTGGAACTGGGAGGAAAGGGATTCCGCCTTCATGTTTCCCAGGGACAGAAGGTACGCAGGGGAGATTGTCTGGTGGACGTGGATTTGGAGGAAGTGAGGAAGTCTGGAAAAGATCTGACCACCATGGTTATTTTTACCACAGGAGAAAGCGTAGACGTAAAAAGCGGGGAGGCCGTGACGGCCGGGGCTGGATTTGAAATACGGATTGGGCAGAAGGGAACCCGCGGGTCAGAGCTTTCCTGATATAAGCTGTTATAAATGGAAACGGATGAGGAAGCAAAAAAGTAGACATATAAGAAAACAGGCAGATGCACCCAGGGATACAAGATTATCCCCGCCGTGCATCTGTCTGTTTTTGAGTAATCATAAATTTTGCTGAATCAGTAAATATAGTAAATTTTTTCATTCCGGGCATACTACCTATTGACAATATGCGGTTAGTGCTCTATAATTGCAATATACCCAGGTGGGGTATAAGGGAGGAGTGAAACATATGACTACGCAGCAATATCATATAGACGGAATGTCCTGTGCCGCATGCAGCAGCGCAGTGGAGCGTGTTACGAGAAAGTTAAACGGTGTGGAGAGCAGTAATGTGAATCTGACGACCAACCGCATGGTGATTACCTATGACGAGAGTCAGGTGACACCTGAAATGATTTGTGAGAAGGTATCCAAGGCGGGTTTTTCTGCCAGCCTGATTGTGGAGGAAGAACAGAACAAGAAAAAGGAAGAAGAGGAATGGCAGCAGCAGGAGGAACAGCTGGAGGCTGTGAAGCGCAGGGTGGTTACCGCTATCTGTTTTGCGGTGCCTTTGCTCTACATTTCCATGGGTCATATGCTGCCCTTTACCCTGCCCTTGCCGGCGTTCATGCAGATGGATAAGAATCCTCTCAATTTTGCCCTGGCCCAGCTGATACTGACCGTACCGGTTCTTATTTGCGGACGTAAGTTCTATCTGGTAGGCATCCGTTCCCTGCTTAAGGGCAATCCCAACATGGATTCCCTGGTGGCCATTGGTACGGGGAGCGCATTTATCTACAGCCTTGTGATGACCTTTGGCATTCCCGGAGATCACATGAAGGCCCACCAGCTGTATTACGAGTCGGCGGCCGTGGTGGTCACCCTGGTCATGTTGGGCAAATTCATGGAGAGCCGCAGTAAGGGAAAGACATCTGAGGCCATACGCAAGCTCATGGAGCTGGCGCCGGACACAGCTATTCTCTATGAGAACGGCATGGAAAGGGAAGTGGAGACCTCCCTGGTGTCTGTGGGTCAGCATATCCTTATAAAACCGGGCAGCCGGATACCCCTGGATGGTATACTTATACAGGGCAGCAGCAGCGTGGATGAATCCATGCTTACCGGAGAGAGCATCCCGGTGGAGAAACAGCCGGGGGACAGCGTGATCGGCGGAAGCATGAATTACAATGGAGCCATGGAGGTAGAAGTGACCCATGTGGGAAGCGATACCACCCTGTCTAAAATCATTAAGATGATCGAGGATGCCCAGGGCAAGAAGGCCCCTATCTCCAAGCTGGCGGATAAGGTGGCCGGATACTTTGTTCCCGCAGTCATGGGAATTGCCCTGGTGGCGGCCCTGCTGTGGTGGATATTGGGAGGAAAGGAACTTTCCTTTGTGCTGACCATATTCGTGGCCGTACTGGTCATTGCCTGCCCCTGTGCACTGGGGCTTGCCACGCCCACGGCCATTATGGTGGGAACCGGAGTGGGAGCCGGGCACGGTATTTTGATTAAAAGCGGAGAGGCCCTGGAGATTTGCCATAAGGTGGATGCTGTCATACTGGATAAGACAGGGACTATCACAGAGGGAAAGCCCAAGGTGACCGATGTAAATGTAATCAGCGGTGCTGTGGTGGAGCAGGTGTGGAAACTGGAATCCTCCTCTGTGCCGGGGGCTGTGTTGCCTGCCGCGGGTGAGAACCGGGAAGGCAGTGCTTCCAAGGACAGCGCCAGGGAACCTCAGGCCTCTGACGACGAGAAAAAGGAGCACCTTCTGGGAATCGCTGCTTCCTGTGAACAGATGTCGGAACATCCCCTGGGCCAGGCCATTGTAAACGCCGCCAGGGAGAAGCAGATGGACCTGGCCATGCCCGAAGCATTTGAGAGCATCACCGGGGCAGGCATCATCACCACCTGGAAGGGATGGAAGGTGGCAGTGGGCAACCGGCGTCTCCTGGACCACCTCCATGTGCCTGTATCCCAGGATACGGAAAAGACAGCCTCAGAGTACGCCAATACAGGAAAGACTCCCATGTATGTTGTGATAGACGGACGTCTGGCCGGAATCGTGTGTGTGGCCGATACAATTAAGGAAACCAGTGTGGAGGCAGTGGAAAAAATAAAGGGTCTGGGAGTGACCGTCTACATGGTCACAGGTGACAATGAGAAAACGGCCCAGTACATCGGTAAGCTGGCCCATGTGGACCAGGTGGTGGCTGAGGTGCTTCCGGAAGATAAGGCACAGGTGGTAAACCGGTTGCAGAATGAGGGAAAAACAGTTATGATGGTAGGTGACGGCATCAACGATGCACCTGCGCTGGTACAGGCGGATGTGGGCTGTGCGGTTGGAAACGGCAGCGATATTGCCCTGGAGTCAGGGGATGTGGTGCTGATGAAATCTGACCTGATGGATGTCTACAGGGCTGTCAAATTGAGCAAGGCAACCATCCGGAATATAAAGCAGAATCTGTTCTGGGCGTTTTTCTATAACTCATTGGGAATCCCGGTGGCAGCCGGAGTGCTGTACCTGTTGGGCGGCCCGCTTTTAAGCCCTATGCTGGGAGGATTTGCGATGTCTTTAAGCTCAGTGTGTGTGGCGGGAAATGCCTTAAGACTCAGGAATCTGAAGCTGTAGCACAGGTCTTAAAAGACCTGGGGGAAACCGTTCCTGTCCGGAACAGGGGCGGTTTCCCCCAGGAACAGTAAGGTAAAAGGAGAGGATCACATGAATCAGGAAGAAGGCTGCACCTGCCGCCATAAACACAGGGAAGTGACGGAAGAACGCGGTCTCATGAACCGGCTGAACCGGATAGAGGGGCAGATAAGGGGTATCAAGTCCATGGTGGAGGACGAGCGCTACTGCGTGGATATCATCACCCAGGTGGCAGCGGTCCAGGCCGCCCTTAACAGCTTTAACAAGGTGCTTCTGGAGCGCCACATCAAGAGCTGCGTGGTGGATGATATCCGCCGGGGCGACAGCGACGCCACGGTGGAGGAGCTTTGCAGGACCCTGCAGAAGATGATGAAATAACAGGAAACCAGACATAGAAAACAATTATAGAAACCAGAGATAAAGGAAACGAAACGATACATGCAGTTTAATTCATATTTATTTTTATTATTATTCCTCCCGGCTGTGCTGGCAGGATATTTCGGGCTTTGCCGGATGAAGCGCCATACATGGGCCAGAGGATTTTTGGCTGCCATGTCCCTGGTATTTTTCGCCTACGCGAATCCATGGTATCTGGGACTGCTGGTGGGAAGCGCGGTATTTAACTGGGCTGTTTCCAGGGTGCTGGCAGGAGAAGGAAATAAGGAGACAGCCAAAGGAAATGGTAAGACGCCCGGCAGGACGGATGGTAAAAAGAGCGTCAGGCCCGGCAGGAGGATGGTTCTGGTATTTGGCATATGCGCCAATCTGGCCCTGCTTTTTTACTTTAAATACACGAATTTCTTTATAGAGAACCTGAACACGTTTCTGGGTAAGGACATTGCCTTTACAAGGCTTCTCCTTCCGGTGGGGATCAGCTTTTTTACCTTCCAGCAGATTGCGTGGCTGGTTGACTCCTTCCGCATGGAGACAGAAGATTACAGTTTTTGGGATTATTTCCTGTTTACCGTATATTTTCCCAAGATAGCCATGGGACCCATTCTCCTGCACGGAGAGTTCATTCCCCAGCTTAAGGACCCCTCCCGCCTGAAGGCAGATTCCCGTAATATGGCAGAGGGACTGATGATACTGGCCGTGGGACTGTTTAAGAAGGTCATCCTGGCTGAGTTTTTTGCGGGGCCGGTAAACTGGGGGTATGCCCAGGTGGAGATACTCAGCTCCACAGACGCGTTTCTGGTCATGCTGGCTTACACCTTCCAGCTGTATTTTGATTTCAGCGGTTACTGTGACATGGCCATGGGAATTTCCAGGATGTTCAATCTGGAACTGCCCCTTAATTTTAATTCTCCCTACAAAGCGCTGTCTCCGGTGGAATTCTGGAAGCGCTGGCACATGACACTGACCCGTTTCCTCAGAACATATATCTATTTTCCTCTGGGTGGAAGCAGGAAGGGAAGCCTGCGCACCTACATGAATATCATGATAGTGTTTCTGGTAAGCGGTTTCTGGCACGGCGCTGCCTGGACCTTTATCCTGTGGGGGGCGCTTCATGGCGCTGCCCAGGCCCTTAACCGTGTATTTAAACGGCAGTGGGAGAATCTGCACACGGCTTTTAGGTGGATGGCCACCTTTCTCTTTGTCAACCTGACCTGGGTTATCTTCCGGTCAGAGAGCATATCCCAGGCAAAGCTGTTTTTGAAACGGCTGCTGGATTTTGGAAACATGCAGATTAATCCGTCCTTTATGGACAGCTTCAAGATGGTGGAACTGCCTCTCTGGCTGACAGGCCACCGGGTATTTACCGTGCTGGGGCTGTATGGAATCGTGCTTTGCCTGGTGATGAATGCCAGGAATATGGGGGAGACAGAGCTTCGTCCCACCTTCCTTCGCGGAGCGGGAACAGCCGTCCTTCTGGTCTGGTCCGTCCTGTCCCTGGCAGGAATATCCGGCTTCATTTATTTTCAGTTCTAATTAGGCTTATTTGAATAAACAGCTACAGGAGAGATTATATTGGATACACAAAAGCAGGAAAATGGGACAGAAGACATGAGGTATGGGAGATGGCTGCGGTTTACCGTGGGAGCCGTACTGGCCATGTTGGTTATGCTTGGCGGACTGGTGGTCTGGGTGGATCCTTTTTTCCACTATCACAAGCCCCTTGAACATCTGGCATACCCAATTGACAGCGAACGGTACCAGAATGACGGTATCAGCCGCAATTTTACATACGACGCAGTGCTAACAGGGACATCCATGATGGAGAATTTTAAAGCCAGCCGTTTTGACAGTCTTTTCGGCGTGTCATCCGTCAAGATACCATATGCGGGAGGATATTATAAGGAGGTGGACCAGGCTGTGAGAAGGGCCCTGTCCTATAACCCCCAGGTAAAGGTGGTGTGCAGGAGCCTTGACAGGAGCTTCCTGTTTTATCAGAAGGACCAGCAAAATCCGGCGGCTCCTTCCCCGGATTATCTGACGGATGACAATCCCTTTAATGATGTGAATTATATTTTCAACAAGGAAGTGATCTTCGGCACTATTCAGGGTGTTTTTACCAGGACAAAGGCAGGCGGGCAGACCACCACCTTTGACGAATACATGCACTGGGCACCGGAGCGGGACTGGGGCAGGAAGGCTGTCTTAAAGACATATGAACGGGAGCCGCAAAAAAATGAAACCGCTCCTTTTACAGAAGAAGACCGCCGTACGGTCATGGAGAACCTGGAACAGAATGTGCTGGCCACGGCCAGGGCCAATCCCCAGGTCACCTTTTACTACTTTATTCCGCCCTACAGCATCAGCTGGTGGGACAGCGAGCTGATGGTAAAAGGGGAGTTTGAACGGCAGATGGAGGGATACCGCCTCATGGCCCGTATGCTGCTGGAGTGCAGAAACATACGTCTCTTTGCCTTTGACGACCAGTTTGACATTACCTGCAATCTGGACCATTATATGGATGTAATCCACTACTCGGAGGACATTGGTGACCAGCTGCTGGAATGGATGGCGGCAGGAGAGCATATGCTTACAAACGACAATGTGGACCGCTATTTTGATAGAATCACGGATTTCTATGCAAACTATGATTATGACAGCATTTATGAATGACGGGATGTTTCAGAAAGTCATGACAGCCGGACAGGATGGCGTCCCTGCCTCCAGAGGGCGGGGAAAGCCTGTTAATATAAAAACAGAAAAGGAGAATGAACATGAAAACTTATAAGTGCGAGGAAATGATGTGCGAGGGTTGTGTGAACCGGATTAAGAAGGGACTGGACGGAGCAGGCATTAAGAATACGGTGGATTTGTCCGTCAAGACAGTGACCATTGACGGGGATAAGGACTGCGAGGCCAAGGCAGTGGAGATTTTAGACGACCTTGGATTTACCGCGGTGGAAGTGTAGTACAGAACCTGTAACTGGGGCTTTTCGGAAATTATCATAATTATTTTAAAAACTTTGACAATTTATGGTTGACTTTCTGGAATAAATGTATTATACTACCAAAGGTATCGAGGCGTGGCTCAGTTTGGTAGAGCGCTGCGTTCGGGACGCAGAGGCCGCGTGTTCGAATCACGTCGCCTCGATTTACCTTTAGGCCTGATGGTCAAGCGGCTAAGACGACGCCCTCTCACGGCGTAAACCCGGGTTCGATTCCCGGTCAGGTCATGATGGCAAGGCTGTTGCTTAGGCAGCAGCCTTGTTGCATCAAAGGAATGGCAATTGCTGTTCGGATGCCACTGTAGCGCAGTTGGTAGCGCAACGCATTCGTAATGCGTAGGTCGCCGGTTCGAGTCCGGCCAGTGGCTTGATAAAAATTCCTTGTGTCCGCAGGCAATATTATTAGGATAGTGATATTTAGTTAAGCATTCTTTCATGGCTGATAAACTTTTAATGTTTACCAGCTATTTTTTTTGTCTTGTTTTTCACTCCTGCTAAAAAGTATACTACAATAAGGCAGATGGAAATGTCTGCGTATTTAGAAAAAGTCCCTTATTCTGTTAATCTGATAGGATATGTGGTAAAATGTTGCTTGTAAAACAAAATTTTTCGGTATAATGAATGATTGAGTTAAAACATCTGCCGACTGTCTTATCCAAAAGACCAAGGCTGGGGGAATAGAGATACAATAAGATTCCCGGACCTGAATGGATTTGAGATGGCGCAAGAAAGCTGGGAGGAATTGTGATGAAGGGATATCATATTCTGCTGGGAGAGGATGAACCGGATATATTGGAATATAACAGGGAACAGCTGGAACAGCGCGGCTATCAGGTTACGGCGGTTTCCACACTGGGCCAGGCGGAGTCGTGTGTTCTCAGGGATAATCCGGATTTGCTGGTTTTGGATGTTATGATGCCGGACGGTTCCGGGGTAGATCTGTGCAGAAGGCTGCGTGAGCAGTTTCAGGGGTCGATTCTGTTCCTCACAAGCTTGGGGGAGAGCAGTCAGATTGTCCAGGGGCTCCGGGCCGGAGGTGATGATTATATTACAAAGCCTTATGATATTGAGGAGCTGGCAGCCAGAATTGAGGCACATCTCCGAAGATTAGAGCGCAGGGGCGGGGAAGATATCCACCAGGGCGGCAGCAGGTTATATTTGAATGTGAAGAGCCAGCGGGCTTATCTGGATGGGAGAGATATGCTTTTAAAGCCAAAGGAGTACCGTCTCCTGGCCGCGTTGATGAGAAACAGGGGAAGATATATGGAGGCCGGGGAGCTTTACAGGGAGATATGGGATATGGCGCCCAACCGGGATATACGGACAGTCTGGGTTCATATATCTAATCTGAGAAAGAAGCTGCAGGATGCAGACGGAGAGTTGATAGCGGATATAGAATGTAAACGTGCACTGGGATATAAGCTTGTGATGTTTGAGGATGAGAGTGAAGATTAGACGGTGGGACAGATGAGGAGAACGTATTATCGAATTGTATTGACAGTGGTACTGGCTGGCTTTCTGGCTGGAAAAACAGTAATTTTTCCAGCTTATGGTATGGTCGGTGACGGGGATATGTCCGAATTATCCACAGGAGAAGATGGAAAAGAGGATGCCTCTTTATCCCCGGACGGAGAAGGAAGCCGGGGGGAAGCGCCGGAAAATTCGCATGGAGAAAACGGAGAGGGGGAAACCCCGCCATCCCCGGACGGAGAAGACGGAGAGGGAGAAGCCCCGCCATCCCCGGACGGAGAAGACGGAGAGGGAGAAACCCCGTCATCCCCGGACGAAGAAAACGGAGAGGGAGAAACCCCGCCATCCCCGGACGGAGAAGATGGAGAGGGAGAAACCCCGCCGCCTCCGGCCGAAGAAAACGGAGAGGGAGAAACCCCGCCGCCTCCGGACAGAGAAGATATAGAGGGAGAGAATCCGGAACATCCGGATTCCGGACAGACAGGCCATAACCAGGGGGAGTTAGAGAATCCCGGAGATATCCGTCAGCCGGAAATTCAATTACAGATGATTGAGATACCGCTGGATGAGGAGGTCCAGTGCGGCACTGTGGAGGAACTTTTAACCCTTCTGGAGACCGGGGAGGAGATTTGCCTTACAGGGGATATTCTTGTTGCAGGTTCAGTTGATTTGAATATTGCTCCGGAAGATGAAGCCGTGGTGAATATGAATGGATATTCCATCGTTGTGTCTGACAAGGGGAATTTGTTTGTGGACGGCCCCATCCGTTTCCAGGGCACGGCAGGAGACAAAGCGCTGTTTCAGATATCCGGAAAAACCACCTTTAAAAATGGTGCCGGGGTATGGGCAGAGGGCGACGGAGCGGTTGCGGTGGAGATTTCAGAAACGAAAAACGGTAAATATGCGCTTCAGACAGATAACGCTTATATCGGAGTTTCCGGGGACAACAGCATTGCCTTAAAGTGGACGGGAAAGGGGGACTGCAGCCTGCAGTATGCCCATATTGAGGCAGAAGGGGAAAACTCAGTGGGCATTGAGGCAGACACGCCGGTAGAGCTTAAGCTTTGCCTGGTGGAGGCGGAGGGCAGTTCCGTTGTCACGGATAAAGTGCTCATTGTGGACACATCGCAGGTGACTCCCTTGCCCGAACAGTCTGAGGTGATTACAAGGGAGATTTATCTTGATGGCCGCCTGGATGAAAACGGGGTCAGCGTAGAAGCGGGAACAGACTGTCAGGGGCTGTATGATAAGCTGGCGCCGTCGGCGTCATATGTATTTTGCGATCCCACAGGGGAAAGGAAAATGTGGACCCGGGATTTTACGCTGAACTGGAAAGACCTGCCTGAGGAACTTTCAGAGCCAGGGGTTTACAGGGCTGTGGTAGAAGCGGAGGGATATCCCGACTGGTTTTTTATAGAGATACCAGAAATTGAGATTGAGATTTATGTTGTGGACCCTAAAACGGTCCATATTGAGGAAATCTTCAGGATGGAGGATATGGCTGTACTGTATTTTTTGAATCCTGTAGAGGACGCACAGAGGATTGAGCTGTTTTGTTCAGCAGATGGAGGGGATACATGGCAGGACGCAGCCTCTATGCCCGGATGCTCTGTGCAGATAGATCCCTTGACAATCACTGTGGAGGGACTTGAATTTAATCATACATACCGGTTCTGTGTTGCTGTCACCGGAGGTTCCATGGAAGGGCTGTCATCGGTGAAATCCTTTGGTTATTATGAGAATGACTCAGACCGGTTTGGCCATGGAGACCGTGACGGGGATGACCGGGATGACCAGGGAGACCTTCCGCCCTGGAACAGCGCGCCTCCTCCGGGGGATGAATTTGGCGGTTCAGGGGATCCTGACAGTGACGGCAGGGGAACCGCAGAAGCAGACGGAACATCCGGCACGTCAGATGGGGACGGCACTCTGTCCCTGGAGCCATCTGCTGTGAAGTGTGCCGGGATACCAGAGCCCTGTACTGCGGACAGGATCGGTACACAGAGACTCTCCACGACGGCTGCCGCCGATACACAGGAGCCCTCCGCGGCGGCTGGCTCAGACCCAAACGGGCCTTTAGCTGCGGACAAAATCGGCAGACAGGAACCTTCCATAGAGGACGGTATGGCCGCGCGGGACGCGTCTGGCGCAGGCACAGGGGATAGGCCGGGGGCCTCCGGTTCAGCGCTTGGAGAAGACGGCCGGGCATACGGTGGCGGGGAAGCAGAAGACTCCTTTCACGAAGATGGTTTGAGGACAGGGAATCTGTTGGAAGAAAATGCCACTGAAAACCGGGAGGAACCTGCCGGAGAGGGTACGGATGCGGACTCCGGCCGCCTTCAAAGGGATAATCCTTCAGGATTCATCTTCCGTACTGTCCTGGGAGCGGCAGCGGGTATAGCGGTGTTATCCTGGTACAAAAGAAGGAGCAGGAGGAAGCCATGATGAAAGTCAGAGAGAAGCAGGCGTTCCTGCTGATAACAGCTGTAATCCTTCTGAGCTTCGTTTTTTTCTATTACTGCTATGAAAAGGATAATAAATATACCCGTCCCCGCCCATATTCCAGGGATGGTGTTATATGGCTGGAGGATCAGTGGTACAGCAGGCACCCTATGTTCTATCTTACAGACGGCTGGTCCTTCTACCAGAACAAGTTGCTGTCCCCGGATGAAATTGAAAACCATACTCCGGACGCATATTTTTACATAGGCAGGTATGGAGGCTTTGACCTGGGGGATCGGGAGGCTTCTCCCCACGGGAAAGGAACCTATAGGACAGTGATCCTCACAGAGGGGCATGAGCAGGAATACGGACTGGAGCTGACACCGGTCTACTCTCGCTGGAGACTTTGGGTGAACGGTAAGCTGAAGCAGAGTGTGGGCATGGACGGGAACATAAACGGGGACATGGGGCCCCGTCCCCCGGTGAGCATGGTAACATTCACAGCTAAGGACAGAATTGAGATTGTAGTTGAGGCGGAGGATGACAGCCATTTTTACAGCGGCATGGTATATCCGCCGGCTTTTGGCGTGCCGCAGCTGGTGTCCAGAACCTCTGAACTGCGGCTTTTAATCCATGGCGCTGCAATTATGGCGGCTTTTCTCATTGGAGCCATGTGCCTGTGCCTGGGGGCTGTCAGACGGTTTTCCAGGCCATATGGGGCGATGGCGTTTCTCTGCTTCTGTTTCTGCGGCAGCACGGCCTGGCCCCTGTTCCAGGTAATGTCGGAGAGTATGTACTGGGTCCTGCTGGCGGAGCGCTTCTGTTATTATGGGATGTTTTTTTCTATGATGTGGATCCAGTGGCAGATCTGCGGCCTGCCTGGGAGAGTATATGTTCCCGCCTGCGCGGCAGGTTTTTTAATTTGTCTGAGCGTCCTTATCCAGCCTCTGATTCCGGCTGAGACAGCGGGAGCCTTGTACACATATGGCAATATACTTGGATTGTATAAGTGGTTCACTGCTTTTTGGCTGCTGGCCACTTCCGGCTGGGCTGTCTGTAAGAAGCGTCCCTGCTGTCTTGCCGTGCTGGCCGGAAACAGTGTCTTTATGTGTGCCCTTGTGGCAGGGAAGATGTTCCCACTTCATGAACCGGTGCTGACAGGGTGGTTCGCAGAGCTGGCTGGCGGAGTCATTATCCTCATAACAGGCGGGATTATGATATATGATGTGGATCGGACCTATAAGGAAAGCCTCAGGCTTAAGATGGAGCAGCAGCTGTCCCAGGTCCAGCTGGAAGCCAGAGCCAAATATGGTGCCCTTCAGCAGGAGTATATCAGGGGAACCAGAAAGCAGCTTCATGAAACCCGCAACCGGCTTACCCTGATTAAACATTATCTGGATACAGGGGAGACCGATAAACTGAAGGAATATCTGAAAGGGCTTGTTTCTTCCACGGTGGACATGGAGAATGGGGAATATACAGGCCATATCCTTATGGACTCCATCCTGGCGGTGGAGCTTGGAACGGCAAGGAGCCAGGGGATATACGTGGAAGCAGAGGGGGACAGGCTGCCCGGAAGCCTGGCGGTCCATGACGCCCATCTCACTGCGCTTTTGATGAATCTTCTGGATAACGCCATAGAAGCCTGCAGCCGGCTTCCGGAGGATGGGGAGAAATGGATTTCCCTGGAGATTGGGCGGGTTGGAACCGGCCTTACTATCTTGTGCACCAACAGCAGCCTGCCCCGTGAGGAAGGCAGAAGTACCAGTAAGGAGGACAGCCGGGCCCATGGGTATGGTATGGAGCTTATGAGCCAGGTGGTCCGGGAGTATAGGGGGACATTTGAGACAACATGGTATACGGATAGTTTTTCCGCCCGAATATTCCTGCCGGACGCAGTGAAAGACGGTGAACTTTAAATTTTGTTAAACGTGGTAAAAATCCCGGATTAGCGTGGTAAAATAAAATACAGATGGTTTAATGCAAAGAGCACCGGTTTCCTTCAGCTAAAGAAGGAAGCCGGCGTTTTTGCTTTCAGGATGAACCGTCCGCATATGGAATGTGCCGTTTTCAGGGAAAACAGACCGCTGTTTTTAATACAAAAGAAGAGGAAAAACCAATGATTATAGCAGTAGTGGATGATACCATGCAGGACAGAGAACTGCTTAAGGGTATGCTTGACCAATATTTTTCCGGGCATCAGACAGTACCTGAGATTCAAGAGTTTGAATCCGGAGAAGCATTTTTAGAGGCTTATGAGCCGGGGCATTATGACATTATATTCTTTGATATATATATGGGAGGGATTACCGGTATGGAGACAGCCTCTCTGGTATATGAGCGAGATAAGGACTGCCGTCTGGTGTTCTTTAGCTCCAGCGCGGATTACGCGGTGGACAGCTACCGGGTAAGGGCCGCCTACTATCTGATGAAGCCCCTGAGCTATGAGGATCTGGCCCTGGCCCTGGACTGCTTTACCAGAGAGCTTCTGGAGGCGGGACGGGGACTTACGGTGATGGTGAAGGGCGGAGTGGAGGCTGTGGTGCCCTTTAGTAAACTGTTGTACGTGGACAGCCTTAAACGTATGGTGCGGATACATACCAGCGATACCGTACTGGAGGCTGCGGAGTCCTTTATGGCTGTGTCCGGGCGGCTGATGCCGGATTCCAGGTTCCTTTGCTGCAACCGGGGGATTTACGTGAATATGGACTGGATTCAGGAGGTGGGAGACTCTGTTATTCGTCTGAAAAATGGGGAAACCCTGCCTGTACGGGTCAGAGGCAGGGCCCAGGTGAAAAAGGAATATATGGAATATGCCCTGAAGGATCTGCGGAGGTAAGATGAAAAATCAGAAATTGGTAAGTTTACGGCCTATTATTGTTATTACTGCCTCAGCCATTCTCTCTGTTTTATTCATACTTATTCTTTACTATGCAGATAATAAATACACGGTGGGGGGAAAGCAGCCGGAATTGGGAAGACTGGAGCTGACGCTGGGGGATATGGAGGAGAATCCATACCGGTATCTTGTTACGGGATGGGAGTTCTATCCCGATCTGCTTCTGGGACCGGACGCGTTTGACGGAGCGGAGAAACCTGCCGGTGTAACTGCGGCAGTAGGAAAATATGGACAGATGAGGCGGAATCAAAGGGGAACAAAGGGTACATACCGCCTGGTTTTGGAGCTGCCGGAAAAGGGCGGTCCCTTTGCCCTGGAACTGCCTGAGATAGAAGGGGCAAGCAGGGTCTATATCGGGGGAGAGCTGGTCCGGGAATGGGGAAGCATAGAGGATGTCCGCTCCGGTATGAAGCGGTTTGTCTTTCCTCTCACCCAGGGCCGGGACACAGAGCTTATCATACAGGCCGCGGCTCTGGGCGCCTTTCATTCCCAGAACTTCAGTCCGCCGCTTCTTGGAGTCTACGATGCCGTGACCGGAATACGGGATGTGGGGCTGTTGCTGAAGGTGATGGTTCTGGGGCTGGCTGTGTCCGCCGCCGGTCTCTCCCTTCATCTGGCTGTGAAAATCCGCTGGTGGAGAGGCTTTCTCTTCTGCCTGTTCTGCCTGTGCTTCGTAGGGTATCAGCTGTGGCCTCTGGCGCGGGAAAGGATTCAGCTGGGGCTGCAGCCCTGGTACGGGATCCAGGTGTTCTGCTTTTACGCCATGCTTTGGCTGATGGTCATATTGGAAAATGACCTGTACCGCATCAAAGGGGGAAAGGTGTCCGCCGCCATGGGAATATTCTGTATTCTGGCCCTGGTATACGGCTGTTATGCCCAGTATGGGACGGCGGCCGCGGCGGATCTGTTCAGCTATATTACCCAGTGGTATAAATTTGCCATTGCATGTCATCTTATACTGGTGGCATATATGGCGATGGCAGAGGGAATGGAGCGTTCCCAGACCCTGCTGGTAATTGCGGTTGTACTTGTTTCCGCTCTGTTTATGGAACAGCTTCTGCCGCTGTACGAGCCTATAATAGGCGGAAGCTTCCTGACCATTGGCTGCGTGGTCATTATGGTGGGAATGTTGAGTATTCTGTGGCAGGATATGGCGGACGCGTTCCGGGCCAGAACCTTTTTTGTAACAGAGACAGGACGGATGAACCGGCAGCTGGCTATGCAGAGAGATCATTACCGCCAGCTCAATGCCAGAATTGAGGAAACCAGACGGATCCGCCATGATATGCGCCATCATATAAGACTGCTGCAGGCCTATGCGGCGGAGGGAAATTTGGAGCATGTAAAGGCGTATCTGGGACAGCTTTCACCTGCCATGGATTTGATGGGGCCTGTTACATTTACCAGCAACTATGCGCTGGACGCAGTACTGTGCCATTACACTGCCCTGGCAGAGAAGGAGAAGATTGAAACAGATATCCGGGTTATGGTTCCGGGCCGGACCGTGCTTCCTGATGATGAGTTATGTGTGGTTATGGGAAATCTGCTGGAAAATGCGGTAGAAGCCTGCAAACGGCAGGAGTCAGGCAGGAAGTTCATATTCTTAAGGTGCCTTCAGGACGACAGCCGCCTGTCCATTGTGCTGGACAACAGCTTTATGGGGGATGTGCAGTATGAAAGGGGATATTTCCGGTCTTCCAAGCGGGAGAGCGTGGGGATTGGGGTGGAGTCGGTAAAGGCCATCGTAAAACGTCACGGGGGGATTGGCACCTTTGTGCCGGAGGAGAAGGTATTCAAGGTTTCCATTATCCTGCCGCTAAAGGATGAGGGATAAGGGCGGCGCGGCTTCACGGCTGTGCCGCCTGTTTTTGTGTACCCGGCGGGCATATGTTCTAATGGGCGGGGAGGCACTTGTAAGGGTAAATCGGAAGGGGGATTGAGTTTCGGTCGGAAAAACTGACTTTCGGTCGCAGGCTATTGTTTCAGGATAAATGCTATTGTAGTATGAAAGCAATAAAAAAGCAGTGATTGTCCGAGGTTTTATGGACAGAAGGCATATGGAGCATATACGAAAGCGGGAGGGCCCTATGATAAAGAAGATAGCAGGATACATATTAGGAGGTATTGTGGTGGTGATGGTGTTGGGGTACCTTACCGCCATGATGCTGACGGAGCTGGTTCCGGCCATTTTAACCCGGGATTGGGGAAGACTCTGGAATCCGGGCCTTCTGCTTAAGCCGGCTGTCTGGATATATGGAGCGGTGGTCACGGTAATGGTTTATATGCTGTACCTGGTATTCCACGTGGGAACTGTAAAACGGGCCAAACGTCTGATGAAGGCCAAGGAGGACAGTATTGAAAGTTCCCTGGAGAATTCACGCTTTATGACCGACAAGGAGAAGGATGATAATTTCTCCCCGAAGCGTTTTACCAGACTTAAAGAGGAAAAAAAGGACGGGATTCCTGTATACGCGGTGTACAACAAGAAAAAGAAGGAGCTCAACATCAACATTGCCAAGCCCATGCATGGCCTTGTAATCGGCGCCACAGGCAGCGGTAAAACCACATCCTTTATCAACCCCATGATTCAGATACTGGGGAAATCCTCAGCCGGTTCTTCCATGATCTGCACGGATCCCAAGGGAGAGCTGTTCCAGCTTCACAGCGGCATGCTGGCGGAACAGGGCTATAAGGTAATGGTTCTGGACTTAAGGGATCCTTACAGCTCCTTCCGCTGGAACCCTTTGGGAGATATCTATGACAGGTACCAGCTTTACCTTAAGGCAGGACAGGGAATCTTCCAGTGCGACACGGACGTGAGGCAAAGCGGTTTGGAGCTGGTGAATGAGGCGGACCAGTATAAGGATGTGTGGTACGAGTATAAGGGAAAAGCCTACGCTGTGCGCAGGGAGCTGCTGACTGTTATCAAGGTGGAAAAGCAGAAGATATATGATGAGATTTACGAAGATTTAAATGACCTTATCAGCGTGATCTGTCCCATTGAATCCCAGGACGATCCTGTGTGGGAAAAAGGAGCCCGTTCCATTATCATGGCAGTATGCCTGGCCATGCTGGAGGACAGCGAGTATCCGGAGCTGGAGATGACCAGGGAGAAGTTCTGCTTCTATAATGTAAACAAGGCTATCAGCAATTCGGAGGACGAGTTCAGGGCTTTAAAAGAATATTTTATGGGACGCCCCAAGCTGTCCAAGTCAGTTGGACTTTCAAGGCAGGTTCTGTCAGCGGCCGATACCACCCTGGCCAGCTATATGTCCATTGCGTTTGATAAGCTCTCTATGTTTAACGACGAGGGACTCTGCTCCCTTACCTCGGAGACGGATATCGATCCCCAGCAGTTTGCAGCCGAGCCTACGGCGCTGTTCCTTAAGATACCGGATGAAAAGGATACCCGCCATGCCCTGGCGGCCGTATTCGTACTGTGCATTTACAAGGCGCTGATTAAGGTGGCCTCCGCCAGGGAGGATTTAAGCCTTCCGAGAAATGTATACTTCATCCTGGATGAGTTCGGCAACATGCCTAAGATAGACAAGTTCGACAAAATGATAACCGTTGGCCGGAGCCGTAAAATCTGGTTCAACATGGTAGTCCAGTCCTATGCCCAGTTAGACAATGTATATGGGCAGACCATAAGCAATATCATCAAGAGCAACTGCGGCCTGAAAATGTTTATTGGTTCCAATGATATAGAAACTTGTGAGGAATTCTCAAAGCTCTGCGGCAACAAGACTGTTTCCACACAGAGCGTATCCTCTACTCTGGGGGACAAGACAGGGAACATCAATGTATCCAGCCAGGTGCAGACCAGGCCCCTTATATACCCTTCGGAGCTGCAGAAGCTGAACAATAAGAACAGCACCGGCAACGCCATTATCGTAACCTTTGGAAATTATCCCTTAAAGACCCAGTTTACGCCCAGCTACAAATGTCCTCTCTATGAGATGAAGACCATGGATTTAAGCCAGGTACGGATGAACGCCTTTTTCGGGGACGAGGTCTACTATGATTTGGATGAGCGCAATTATATCATTGCCAGCCGGCAGGAAAAAGAGATGGAGGTGTCTGCGGAATGAACAGAGGAATAAAAAAGGGTCTGCTGCTTTTTGCAGGCTGCTGTATGGCGGCTGGGCTGCCGGACAGGGCGCTGGCAGCTACCTATAACGATGACACGGCAGACTCCTATCTGTCCAGGATTTATACTGAGGCAGAGGACTGGATATCAGAGGGAGGGGCAGAGGACGCATTCAACGGACCGGGGGCGGCGCAGACCGCTCTGGAGGAGGACAGCGCTTTGGCGGGTCCCAGGATACGTGAGGTATCCATGGGAGAGAAGTATCACAGTGACTATGATTTATATGAACATTCTATAGACGGCAGATATTTTATTTATTCCAATGTATCCAACGGAGGAATAACGGATCGCCCCGTATATGTGGAGATACCTGTGGACGTGTTCTGTACAGCTGAGAAGGACGGCGTGCCCATGAACTATACATCCGGCCAGCTGTTGTCGGACAGAGGGACCTATGTTATGCGCTTAACAGCAGTATATGATAAGAATGTTCCCCTCTCCCAGCAGGAAGAGTACAGAACCGTATTCCGGTTCCGCATTGATGAGAAACGGCAGGACGCGTCAGGCGCCGTATCAGGAGCCGCAGGCGCCCTGGCCCGGCAGATAGACGGACTCACCGGAAGTGATACCGCAGGACTGCTGAACCAGATTACTTCGGAGTCAGGGATTGCCGGTGATGACATTGCGGCAGCCTTGGCCGGCCAGCTCTTTTCCGAATCCGGGGATAAAGGAGAGGCAGGGGAAGGAAGCAATGACGGGACAGATAATGAGGCAGGGAACACGGACCAGGGGCTTCACGCATCTTCGGAAGGCGTCCTGGGCCAGGGAGAGGATTCCGGCCAGGAAGGTGCGGGCCAGGAGAAGGATTCCGGTCAGGACGGTGCGGGCCAGGAGGGGGATTCCGGTCAGAATGGTTCAGACCAAGGAAGCGGTTCCGGCAGGGAAGGCAGAGAAGTCTCCGGGAGAAGCCAGGTTTATCTGGAGGATGAAAAGATGTACCTGGTAACCCTGGAGAACGGCTTTACGTTCCGGTCCAGCGTGCCGGAAGGAATGCTCATTAACCAGTCCGTGGCAATCTATCCGGGTGAAGGGCAGTACACTCTCTACAGAGGGGAGGAGGAAACAGCCCTGAACGAGCGGCAGGAGGCGGCGGAATACGGAATATACCGTCTGGTATCCGGGGAATATGAGTTTACCTTTGAAATCAGCAATACATATGTTAACCGGGATACCTTTAGCGCGCCTGAAGGGACCAGGATTTCAGCAGCTTCCTTTAACGGGAATTCCCTGGACACAGGAGAGGGAACTCTGCTCACCATGGAGGCCGACGGAAGCTACCTTGTTACCCTGAAAGGAGATTACGGGGAGACTCTGGAGGTAGAGCTTAACCGGGACACGGAGCCTCCGGCAGTGGAAGTGGAGATAGAGGGGCAGACGGCCCGGATAACCTACAGTTCCACGGATCTGGCCTCTGTGACCCTGGCAAAGAACGGCGGGGAACCGCGGGAATTTAACGGATTTACGATAACCGAAACAGGCAGCTATGTACTGACAGTAACAGACAGGGCCGGCAACCAGACCCTTAAGGAATTCTCACTGCGGTATAAGGTAAATATGTATGGGGTCATTGCCATAGCGGCGATAGTCATATCCATAACGGCAGGAGCAGTGATGCTGGTTCGGAAAAAAAGGAATCTGACGGTTCGGTAAGGAGTTGATGGAATGGAAGTGGCAAAGGGCTTTACTGATGTGCTTTATACCACAATGGTGCTTTTATTTAACGAAATATTTGTGCCGGTTATGACGGAAATCCTGTCCTTGTTCTATGAAAAAGCAATGTATGTACTGTCCCACAGCGTCTCCATCCTGGCATACTTCTTTTTGATTACAGTGTGCAAGATTCTGGACTCCCTGGAAACAATGATAGGCATTTTCGCAGGCACTGAGAATGTTATTGTGGATAACAAGCCAATGACCTTTATGGAGATGGTGTTCAACCAGGACGCGGTCAGCAAAGGCTTTCTGATGATAACTCTGGTGGCCGTAGGCATATGCTTTTTATTTACCATTTTTGCCATAGTGCGCTCCATGTCCTCCTCCACGCTGGAAAACAAGAATCCCATCAGCCAGGTGCTGAAGGATGCCATGAAAGCCTGTGTCTCCTTTATGCTGGTACCCTTTTTGTGCATTGCCCTGATGCAGCTGAGCTCGGCTCTGATAAAGCAGACCAAAGCGGTCATACAGGCCGAGTCCGGCACCGCAGGGGATCCGAGCATGGGCCTTTACATCTTCCTGACAGCCAGCTTAAGAGCCGGAAGGGCGGATTTTGAGATTCCTGTCTTACAGGAGACGGCAGATGTTGCGGAAGGGCTGGGCGATAAGTTTACCTATGAGATACTGACCAGTCTTGATTCGGCCTTCCGTGTTGAATACCTGCCGCCCAGTATGAGCGACGACCTGCGCCGCAGTTATCTGAACGGTGATAAGGATTACCTGGATTTCAGGGATTCGGGCTCTGATTTCTCCGCGGCCAAAATTGATTATCTTCTGGGCTTCAGCGCAAGCATCTTCATGATTATCATGCTGGCAGGCGTGCTTATACAGTTTATACGCAGGCTGCTGGAACTGGTGCTGCTGTACCTTGTAGCTCCATTTTTTGTGGCGACAATCCCTCTGGACCGGGGGGATATGTTTAAGCGCTGGAGGGAAATGTTTATAGCCAAGTTTTTGGCGGGATTTGGAGTTATCTATGCCCTGAAAATATTCATGCTGCTGCTGCCTTTGATTTTCAGTGATAACCTGAGCCTTGGCAGCTCCTTTGTAATGGACCGGCTGTACGCGGGAGGTGTCTATGACCAGACCAAAGATAAGTTTTTTGATAATCTGAGGGAGCAGACCGGAGGAATAGAACTTCCGGGCTCCGGTAACCCTGCGTATCAGGAGGAGGTAAACCGCATGGAAGAGGCTGTGGATTTCGCCTGGGAAAAAACAGGCATGAGCTATATGGAGAACCACTCGGCCATGGACAGCGTACTGGTGAACATGGGCCTTGTGGACAGAAATTCACCTTCTCTGGAGGAATCCATGATTGATTCCATACTTAAAACCATATTTTTCCTGGGAGGTATGTTTGCTGTATATAAAAGCTGCGCCATGTTCCTGGAGATCCTCAACCCTAAAGCGGCAGAGGATGCCAAGACATCCACCATGCTGGCCATGGGATATACGGTGGGAGCGGCAAGGAAGGCGGCATCGACTGGCGTTCAGCTGGGTGTGGCTGCAGGTGTAGGCCTGGGCACCGGTCTGGCCACCGGAGGCGCTGGCGCTGCGGCCACAGCGGGAGCGGCAGGAGCCAAGGCAGCCGCCACAGCGGGGGCCAAGGCAGTAGGGACGGCTGCCAAGACGGCCGGCAGCACAGCTAAAAACGCGGTTAAATCCGCAGCCAAATCCACGGCCAAAAACGCTGTGGGGGCGGCAAAGCAGGGGGTCCAGGGGGCGGCCTCTGGCGCCGCGGGAGCGGCAAAGGATTCCGGGGACAGAGACGGATAAGGAGGTGCTGATAAGGTGGAGATGTCATATCTGGGGATTTATGAGTGGGTATATGAAAAGGTCCTCTCAAGTATTGTCACACCTGTGTTTGATTTTGTGGTTTCGATTATAAACATTGCCTGGGGATATGTGTTTCAGTACATCCTGGGGCCCATACTCCTTCCTGTGCTCCAGGTTGTGTTCTACTGGGTGATTCGGGTAGTAGAGGTGCTGGGCGCCTTTATGAACTATTTGCAGTTTATAGGATATCTGATGGTGGTGGACTGTCTGGAAAAGGCGTTTGATATCTTTATTGGCCTGGAGCCGGTTACCTACTATCCCAATGGCAGAGAGGGAGCTGCCGTGACAGGGAGCCTTTTAGAGGTGCTGTTCACCAGCACCGCCATCTCTGAGGCCTTCAAGGTTATCACCCTGGGAGGCGTGGGTATTGCCCTGCTTCTGACTATATTCGGGGTGGCAAAGTCGTCCTTTGACTTGGATTTTGAAAATAAACGGCCGGTAAGCCATGTGCTCAAGCAGCTGTTTAAATCTGTTCTGGGCGCTTTCCTGATTCCCTTTGCGGTTTGGTTTATGATACAGCTGTCCATGATTATACTTACAACCCTTAACACCGCAGTGTCCTTTGATGACAATGGAGGGAGGAGTACTCTGGGCAGCACCATATTTACCATTGCATCCGTAAACGCGGCCTGGGACAGCGAGAATAATATGTCCAAATGGGGAACGGTGGAACTGGATGAGGGCTTTGGCTTTAAGGTGCTGGACAAAGCCAACCCGGATTTTGATATAACAAAGGAGCCGAGAAAGAACTTTTATTTGAATGACACTTATGAAAGATATACCAACATACCCAATGTGGTTCTCAATTTTGATTTAAGCAGATTCGATTATCTGATGGGAGGATGGACCGCTATTTTCCTGTGCGTTATCCTCTTCCTCTGTTTCCTGACGGTCATACGGAGGATATTTGAAATCCTTCTGCTGTACCTGGTGTCTCCTTACTTTGTGGCTATGATGCCCCTTGATGACGGGGAGAAATTTAAACAGTGGTTCGGGATGTTTATGGGAAAGCTTTTTACAGGCTACGGTACCGTTGTTCTGATGAAGATTTATCTGATGCTGATGCCCCTGATTCTCAGGGGAGGAATAACAGCCGAGGGCATGGGGGGAGAGAGCAGGATTGTCATGGCAGCCCTCTATGTTATGGGCGGGGCCTGGACCGTGTACAAAGCAGGCAGCCTGCTGACCGGTCTGGTGAATGAAGCCGCAGGACGGCTGGAGCAGGAGAGCAACCGGGATGCCTATGGAGCGGCCATGCTTGCCGCTGCCCCATTCAGGGCAATTAAGAACCGGCTGGAGCAGAAGGTATCCGGAAAGCTGGAGGAGAAGATTACCGGCGCAGGTAAGGATGTGGGAACCCGGCTTCAGGGCGGAGATCCTAAGGGGTCCGGGGCCCGGAGTGAGGTAAGGACCAGCCGCCTGCGATCTAAGCCGCCTAAGCAGCCAAAGTTTAAGAAGGCCGTTATTTATGACGAGCTGAAAAACAGTTCCGGCTTTACCATAGGCGGGCACCGTCCTGCCAGAGGAAGGTCAAGGCAGCTGGAGCCTGTTTCAAAGGCAGCCCTTAAGAATGTAAAGAAGAGTACCTTAAAGCATATAAACTTTGAAAATGATAAGAGGCCTTTTAAATACGGTTACGACCAATTTAGAAAGGATAATGCGTTTATAAGAAATAAGGACGGCACCGTAGACTTTATGTACCCTGCTAAAAGGAAGAGCGCCGTACTTGCGCAAAGAAATGAAATCGCCAAGGTCAGGGAGGAGGCTTTGTCTTATTCCGATCCCAAGGAGCGGTCCCGGTACGTTACAAATTGGCTTCAGCACCAGTCTGATGATAAAAACAGTTTAATGTATTTTAACCCTGCCGATAGAATGCGTCTGGAGCGCACCTTTGGTTGTAAGATTGACAAAACTCCTATAAGCAGCGGAATTAATAAGGGACAAATCGCCTTCTATCCAGAGAAGCCCAAACTGCCCAATGGTACAAGGCTCAATCCAGATAAAAGCAAAGGGGATAAAAAATGAGAATAATACCAAAAAAAACCAGGGTTTCCATGGAATTTTTTAAGGGAATTGAACTGCTGGACATTGTGATTGCGGCAGCAGGGGTGACCCTGACCCTTTTTATGCTTCTGTCCAACCTGCCTTTGCGATGGATGGCCGCCCTGATTGTATTTATTGTCTTTTCAGCCTCCATTATCCCTCTGGATGATGAGAAGGCATATAAGAGTCTGTATTATGCAATCAGATATGCCATGAGCTATAAAGAGTTTGTAAAGCATCCGGAGAAAAAGGGGCAGATACCTGTAGCCGGGGTGACCCCGTTTACAGGCATCTCAGATATGTTTATTGAATATGGAACCTCTTACCTGGGGGTAGTGGTGGAGATTCCCTCCATTGAGTTCAGATTCCTTACGGAGCCGCGCCAGAACCAGCTTATTGACCAGGTGTATGGTTCTATCCTTCGGACAGTCAATGACACAGATTCCGCCGCTATGGTAAAGCTGGACCGCCCGGTGCTCTATGACAGCTTTATCGAAGGCGAAGAAAAAAAGATGGAGGATTTAAAAGCAGCCTATATCCGCGGACTGATGACAGATGAGGAGCTGACGGTGCGTATCGGGATTATACAGGACCGGATGAGCCAGATGGAGCTGTTTAATAATAAAGAGACGGTATATCTGCCCTTTCATTATATGGTGTTTTTCGGGCGGGACAGGGGGCGTCTCACAGAGCAGGCACAGAACATGGTGGATACCTTAGGTCCCCATGGTATAGAATGCAGAATTCTCAAAGAGCAGGAGCTGGCTATATTCCTGAAATACAACTACAGCGGAGTCTTTGACGAGCGGGAGGCGTGGAAGCTGACACCGGACCAGTACATGGACTGGATTCTTCCGGATAAGCTGGCGGTTACATCCAGGACGGTTGCCTATGACGGCCTTGTAACCCATAATCTGCGGGTAACCGATTATCCCATTGTGGTACCCAATGCATGGGGCCATGCCCTTTTTAACCGGCCTGATGTGCGTGTAACGCTGAAGATGAGGCCCATTGACAGATATAAGGGAATTAAACAGATTGACAGGGCGATTGATGAACTGCGGGAGCAGGGAGCCAGCACTGGAAAAACCAGCCGTCTGATGGAGCTGGGCAGCCATATAGATACCCTTGCTGAGGTGCTTTCGCTTTTGCAGGGGGATAACGAGATACTAATGGACGTGAATATTTTCATCACAGCCTATGACTATGAGGCGTCTCCGGAGCTGCTGGGACCGGGATACAGGCCCCCGGGCCAGGGAATCGGCATGAAACGTCAGATCCGCAGGGAACTGTCGGAATGGGGGTTCAAATCCTCAGATATGTTCATGCGGCAGTTTGATGCCTACGCTTCCGGCCATATATCCGCCTTCGACGCATTTTCCAAGGACGGGCGGGGAATCCACAGCGGCTCTGTGGCCGCGGCATTCCCATACGTGTATAAGGTAATGATGGAAAAGAAAGGGATCTGCCTGGGAAAGAGCGCAGGGCGTCCTGTATTCCTGGACTTTTGTGCCAGGAACAAGGAGCGGGTCAACAGCAATATGGTGGTGATTGGAAAGTCCGGTTCTGGTAAATCCTATGCAACCAAGAGTATTCTGGCCAACCTGGCCGCGGAGAACAGTAAAATATTCATACTGGATCCGGAGAACGAGTATCTGGGGCTGGCCCGTTCCCTTAAGGGAAAGATTATAGACGTGGGAAGCGCCACCGAGGGAAGACTGAATCCCTTCCACATCATCACCGGACTCTCGGATGAGGAAGATGAACTTGACGGGGATGAGGAAGAGAACCAGCTTCCGGGTGCCAAAGTAAGCTTTAATATGCACATGCAGTTCCTGGAAGAGTTTTACCGGCAGATACTGCCGGGAATTGAAGCGGACGCGCTGGAGTACCTGAATAATATTACCATCCGGATGTACGAGGCAAAGGGAATTGACGCAGAGACTGATTTAAGCGGGCTGACACCCGGGGACTACCCCACCTTTGACGATCTGTATGAGAAGATACTCAATGATTTTCAGATGTCCACCGGGGATTACAGCAAGAAGAATCTGACGGTGTTGCTGAACTACATATCCAAATTTGCCACCGGAGGAAGAAACGCGGGACTGTGGAACGGTGAAGCCTCCATAAGCACCCAGGAAAATTTTATTGTGTTTAACTTCCAGTCCCTGCTGGCCAACAAGAATAATACCGTAGCCAATGCCCAGATGCTTCTTGTTTTAAAGTGGCTGGATAATGAAATTATCAAGAACAGAGATTACAACTTAAGATACGGCGCCTCCAGAAAAATTATAATCGTTATCGACGAGGCCCATGTATTTATCGACAGCAAGTATCCCGTGGCCCTGGATTTCATGTACCAGATGGCCAAGCGTATCCGAAAGTATAACGGAATGCAGATTATCATTACCCAGAACATTAAGGACTTTGTGGGAACAGAAGAACTGGCGAGAAAATCTACGGCTGTCATCAACGCCTGCCAGTATTCCTTTATTTTTCCCCTGTCGCCTAACGATATGCATGACCTGTGCAGGCTTTATGAGAAGGCGGGAGCCATCAATGAGAGCGAGCAGGATGAAATCATCAACAACGGCCGGGGCCGGGCGTTCGTGGTTACCTCTCCGTCGGAACGCAGCAGCATTGATATTGAAACACCTAAGGATATTGAGCGGCTGTTTGGCATATAGGCGGGAAGATTACAGCTATGAGGAAAGGATTGCAGCTTTTATGAAGGGCATAGTGAGGAAAATAACCGTTGCCGCGGTTCTCCTGTGGATACTCCCGGGCCTTTCCGGCTGCGGGGATAAAGACAGGGTGGATGAGATTAAAGCCCAGGGAAGCCTTGTGGCAGCCATGCCTGAGGAAGGGGAGCGGTCTGCCTGGGATCAGGCGTATGCCAGGGAGCTGGAGCAGCAGGTTCTGGAGGAAATGGCCTCAGATATAGGTGTCACCCTCCGGATTGAGCGGGTAAAAGAGCAGGATCTTGTCCCGGCAGTGAAACAGGGAAGGGCTCACGTGGCGGTGGGAGTCCCTGTGCTTCCCGGACGTCAGGACGAAGGATATTCCCTGGCTTATGGAAGAAGGGCCTCTTATCTGGCAGTGGCAGACGGCACGGTTCTGGACTCCTGGGGGGCGCTGGCAGACGGCATTGTGGGTTATTCCGTAAACACGGGGCCTGCGGTGCTGCGGCAGCTTAATACCTTAAGCGGAATTGAGCTTAAGGAGGTGGAGACAGGGGATGCTGTCAGCGGGCTTGCGAAGGGGGACATCACAGCTTATGTGTGCGGCGAGACGGAAGCCAGGGAGTTTATGGCGGCAGAAGGCATCCAGATTCAGGAACTGCCCGGCCTTTGGCCGGAAACCTATACCTTTTATACGGGTGAGCTGCAGTACCGGCTTCTGGGACTTGCGAACCAGGGCATTACTGATAAGCTGACGGAGTAATGGAGGAAAAAATGGCATATTTTGACAGCCCCAAGAACAGGGTCAAATGGGAGATTGAATTGGAGGAGCTGCGGCAGCAGAAGGAGGATTTTGCAGCAGGAAGGCTTCATGATACAGGTGAAATAAAAAGGGGCGCCATGGCGGAGGGACAGCACAGAAAACCTGTTACCTTTGAACAGCTGGAGAGGGAGGAGGCTTCTGCTTCCCGCAGAAGGGAAGCGGGAAGCCGGGATATGTCTCCCGGGAGGAAAAGGGAGGTGTCAAAGCCTTCCCCCAGCCCGTCCATTGGCCCCAAAGGGGGGTGATAGGATGAAACGAATCAGAAGTCCGCTCCTTTTGGCCGCCATGGCTCTGCTGGCCGCAGGCCTGACGCTGTGGGGCTCGGCGGACAGATCTTTTGCCGGTCAGACAGACCAGGGATACGGCGCCGGCGGTGAGGCTAGAGAACTGGACAAAGAGGCGCAGGAGAGCATGTTTTCCTACCAGGTGGAAGGAGAACCGGAAAGTCCCTACGGAGAAGGCAGTCAGGAACTGGAACGGCTGCTGGAGGCTCTGGGAATGGAAGTCCCTACCTTACTGCCTGAGGAAGCAGCAGGGATGGAGAAGGTAGTGGATCCGCCCATGAACTTCCTTGTGTCAAAGACAGAAGGGCTTCTGGATTATACGTTGCCCGATGGCAGCCGGTTTTCCGCCAGTGTGCCCCAGGGAATGACTGTAACGGATCCGGTGACATTTAAGCCTGTGGAGAATGCCATCCTCACTATCCTGCGTAATGGCTCCGGCATCGAAACTTCCAGGGATGGTATCTACAGCCAGCCTGGGAAGTACCACATCCGGATGGTGATTCTACCCACTTCTTCAGAGGGAGGAAGCAGACTTTTGGAGGTAAACTTCCGGTTTACCATCCTGCCCCGGGAGGTGTCTTTGCTGAATCTGCTGAAGGCCCCGGAGGGCTTTGCCATAGAGAAGATGGAACTGGACGGAAGGGGTATTTTACCCGATAATCCCCGATGGCATTTTCTGCATGGGGATGGGCGCTATAAGGTGAGATTCGCCCAGGAAAACGGAGGGCTCTTCTATGACATTTCCTTTAAACGGGATACCCAGGCGCCCCTTTTTACAATTTCTCCTGTTCCGGACAAAAAGGAGATGAAGGATACGGTCTTCCTGGAGCTTACAGAGGACATGACATCTCTGGAAATGTATTATAACGGAAGGATGGCGCCCATCCCCATAAAACGGCTGGAGCTGGCCGGACTTTACCAGTTCCGTCTCTGGGACAGGGCGGGAAATGAACGGTATTACCAGATAAGAATTGCAGAGCGGCTCCGGCCGCCCTCGCCAAAGACAATTATAATAACCATTTTAGGGGTGGGAGCTGCAGCCGGATGGTTTTTCTATCAGCGCAGGCACCCCAGGTTTTTATAATAGATCCATTTTAATGGATGGAATGAAAAAAATATGCAGGAGGATATGATATGAATGTACCGGTAATGTTATTAAATTCAACAGGAGGAAACCCTTTTGAGCAGGTATCCAAACCCGTGGTTGAACTGCTTAACATGGCTCTTACTCCCGCCCTTGGAATCGTAGGGGCGCTGGGAGCGATTTATTGCATTTTTCTTGGAGCAAAGCTGGCAAAGGCCGAGGAGCCCCAGGACAGGGAAAAGGCCAAGAACAGCCTGAAAAACGCAATTATAGGGTTTGTGCTGATATTTGTACTCATTGTGGTATTGAAGATTGGTATGGATGCTATGTCTAACTGGATGAACAGCGCCATGAGTAATGTAGCTCCATAGTCCGCAGATAACGGGAAAACGGTGCTGCGCCTTATAAGGCGCAGTACCGCCCATGCGGGACAGGACACACAAGGGAAGCAGTTGGGAGGAGGTGCGCTTTATGAAAAGAAAATTAAGGAATTGCCTGGCCATCCTTACCGGCCTTAGTCTTTTTTTCACAGGGTGTAAAAACCAATCAGTGAATCTCTACATGGAAACGCTGGTGCCTGAGAGCGCCAGCCCTCCCCAGAGGCCGGTGGAGACAACCGGCACGCCGGCCAGCCTGCCGGATGTGGAAAAGGAAGTGGGGGAGCAGGCGTCTGTGTATCTGGAGCAGCGGTTTCAGGAGCTTACGGGTCCAAGAGCATTTTTTTTCCCAGAAAACCATTCACTGAGCCATACCGATATAAAAGTGTTTCAGGTCCTGGGACTGCTGGAGGGGAGATTTTATTATTATTATGTCACAAAAGAGATAAACACAGGGCAGGAGGTACATGCGCTGGCCTCATACGAATATGAAACAGAAAGATACAAGTCCCTCTATGAGAACAAGGTAGATCCCGGAGCAGCGGGGACGGATACAGACTCACAATACAGCTTCTACGGCCATCTCGCCGCGGATAAACTGGGACGGCTCAGAATCAGCCTGTATGATGGCGGAAATTTATTCATTCTTGACGGGGAGGGAAAGGTTGTTTTTTCCCGGACCTCGGAGGATGAGGGGGAGGATTTTCTTTATCTCATAGATTCAATCTTTGGCGTGGGGGGAACGAATCCGTCTTATTTCAGCAAGGATATTACAAATGTCACCACAAACGGGCGCTATTGTTTTTATGTTCCCATTACTCTTTATAAAGGTGATTACACCAGGGAGGAGGAGATAGGTGAAGAGGAGTATATACTGCAGTATGCATACTCTCCTATTGGAGCAGGTACCTTTCCCAATACAGAATATCTTCTCCAGGCGGATTTAAACTGGAATCAACGGGTTCTGGAGTGGAAGGCCATAGCAGACTCAGGGAACAGCGAACGGGATCCTGAGGAGGACTGGAAGGACGCCCTGAAGAAATATCCGGTGAAATGGGGGCCCTATTATGTGTCCACAGGCTATGACTGGGCGCCCGCCTTTCTGTACCGGCTGATGGAGTGGAAAAATCAGAAATTCAGGAATTTTGTGGAAGGAAAGAAAGGGATTTCTACTGCAGACAGCAAGGAAAATGAGGGATATGCCGAACTTTTTGCTATACCGGATGAGGAATCCATCTTCACGGATGTGTGGGAACTGAAGACAGGGCAGAACCTTATGAAATTCTTTTTCTTAAGCCCCGGGGAGGGGTACTGCCCTCTGGTGGGCAAAGTGGGCCAGAGATCGGATATTTTAAAGACAGAGACAAGAACGTATACGATTACAAAGACCAACAGTAAAGGTGAGAGCGAGGAGATAGAAATTGAGGATGAAATCCAGGCGGTTATCCGCAGAAAGGCCCTCTTTGCGGAGGGGGCGGCTGTAGAGCAGTTCTATGTCCTGGATAATAAAGCCGGAATAGGAGTGACAGCCGGACCTGTATGGAGGAGCGGAAATTATTCCATGGGTATCAATATAGGCCCCATTCTCCTGTGCATTGATTATTTCAAAGACCAGACCGCAAATGAGGCAGTATTTTTTCCCGCAGTTACCCAGTGGGAGATGCAGATGGGGGAGCAATATGAGGGAAATCTGAGCTTTTGCATCCTTGGCGGCCGGGCGGGAGACAGCTATCCTATGGCCCATAATCTGGAGAAGGAGATTATAAGCATATATGCAGGGGATGGTAAATACATAACCATAAAAACGGATGATTTAAATGCTTCCGGTTATGGACAGACATCTGCCGATCAGGAACTGCTGAGCGAGGTGGAGAAGCGGAAAGAATACAGGGAAGAGAAGGGATTTAACAAGAACAGCACTTACAAAATAGATAAAGAGAATGCCTATACCAATCCTGACCGGTACGGCAGGGATAACATACTGGTGATAAAGAATGGTGATTCAAAGAATCTTTTGTTTACCAGCTTCTATAACGGGATGCTTTATTTTGAAACGGAGAGGTACAGCATGAGTACGGAGCTTTCCACCGGAAAAGGGTATCACCTGTCTGAATGGACTCTGTATCAGGCGTGGCAGACCGGGGAGGATGAGATAACCTGCATAGGCTTTCAGCGGACAGATGCAGTTTACTATTACATGGATATGGCAATGGCCCGGGTTTATAAACTCAGTTTAAAGGAGTTTAAGGAACAGGCGGCCGGTTATCAGATTCCTGTTGAAAGGAAGGCTCCGCCGGAAAACGAGGCTCGGGAGCCCAGTCTGGATGAAGGGGTGACTCTTCCTGCCCTTCCACAGGATATGGAACGAATAAAGCAGGATATAAAAGAGAATTCCATTCCCCCCACCAGCTCCGCGTCCAGGGAGGAAATGGAAACCTTGCCGGATGTGACCATTACCGAGACAGGAGCTGTGGGAGACAGGATGTGGAAGGATGCACAAGAGAGAATGAGAGGAGAGGAATAGAAATGGCAGCAGACAACGGATTTAAGATTGTACAGTTTTCACCTGAATTGATTCAGGCCCTGACGCAGATGGGCGAGTTAAGAACCAGAATAAATGATTACGCGGTGGAGGAATTCAAAAACTACAAGGGTGAGGAAAAACTGGATCACCGGGATTTCGTGGAGATGATGAACCTGTCTCCGGAGCAATCGGAGAAAGAGCAGAAGGAATATGTGCGCAACTTCGTTAGAGACTACACCAGCGGAGATCCGCAGCTTCGTAAAAAATGCCTGGATGATATCTATGACAGGGATGACAGCTTTAATCCCGCCAGCCTGGATCTGTCCTGCCTCAAGGGCACGGACACCGGCCCCAGGGAGCCGGGAGGGCTTACCGGCAGTGAAAAAGATTTTATGAGCCTTATAGGCGCCTTTCGCCGGGAGCAGGCACTAAGTGTAAAGCTGAAGGAGAATCCCGGTTATGCGCAGGAGCGGTACGGTTCGGATTCAAGGAAGCGGGCGGAATTTGAGGCCAGGCGCACGGCTATGATGAACGGCTTAATTTCATATACGGACAATATGTTGAGGAACAACGGCTTTAATGAGCGGCTGCACCGGGGGAACGTGGCGCCGATGGCCGGGGACGGCGAATATGTGGCGGCGGATCTTGCTGTAAATCTTTACAGAAATTCCATGGACCGGTTGCAGGGCGGACGTACAGGGGAGAACCGGTTAAATTTCTCTCTGGGGCCGGAGAACGGCAATATATATGGATTGTCCAGGCAGCTGGCAGCGGGAAATCTGACCAATCAGATGAAAACCAACGCGGCGGCAGCATTTGACACATCCCTGGCAACCCTTTACCGCTCCGGGCTTCCGGCTACCACAATGAATGAGATGGGGGTTGACGCCCTGGATTTAATCCATGTGGACGGTCTGTCAGCCAGAGAACGCTATGGCAATAAATATGCCAATCTTTCGGAGTGGGAACAGAACAAAATGATAAAGGCGGAGGTCATGGGCGCCATTATGGACGGACAGCGTGTGGACGCCGTCACCTTAGGGCTGGGAGCCAGGGGAAGGATGCAGGCTGTCACCCATACGCTGGAGGCGGATCTTCACGCCTACGACCAGATGGAAAAGCGCAGTGAGCACAGTGGATTCAGGCGCCTGTTTGACTGGGGGCCCGGAAAGATACGGACAAAAGCAGATAATGTTGACAGGAAAAACCGGGAAGACAGGCAGAAGGAGGAACGCACTGGACTGATTACAAACAGCATTGCTTCCAGACTGGAGGCCAGAGAGTCCAAACAATATCTCATGGAGAATCTGGGGATGTCCCCCAAACCGGTAACGCCCCAGATACAGAGACAGGAGGAAAAGCTGCGGGGAATCGAAGGCAGGATTGGGGACATTGAAAAACAGAATTTTTCCAGCTATGAAGAGATCGGGAATATAAGCCGGGAACTGGAGCGAAGAAAGGTATATGAGGGAGCCCGGGAAAGATTTAACAAGGCAAAAAGCAAGCTGGACACCACGAAGGCTGTTATGGATAACGGCAATTTGCTGGAGGTAGATATACGGGAAGTCATGGATCCGATTATACCGGATTATGGGCCGGAGCAGAAGGAAAAACTTGGAAATTCTTACGACAATGACTTTTTGCCGGGGTATTACAAACTTGATGAAATACGTACTGCCAGGGATTTAAGCCAGGAGAAGCTGGAAGCCCGAAGGGACAGGCTTAACGCCTCTCTGGATCAGGGGCAGAAGAAGAATGAATACAGGCTGGAGGCAGTGAACAGGCTTTTAGATGCGAAAACACCTGAGGAAAGGGAGAAAGTGATTGGGGACACCCTGGAGGAGTTTAAGAAGGGGGCTCAGGCACATCTGGAACAATGTGAAGATACGCTGAACAGCCATCCCTGCGGTGAAATGTCTCCGGAACAGATTCAGGAAAAGGAAAAGAGGCTTCAGGTTCTGGAGGAAGGGCTCACACCAGTTCCCCAGGAACTGCTGCAGGAGCGGGCCATGGAGGAGGCAAGGCTGAACCAGCTTAAGGAGATGAACGGGGAAGACCGCACGCCTCAGATTAAAAAGTTCAATCAGGCGGAACTGCTGCACCCGGATTATATTCCTCCTGCCACAAAAGAGGAGGCGCTGGCGCGGATTGGCGAGCTGGACGCAAAATACGGCCCGGAGATACAGTATTTGGACCGGAGGGAAATGGTTAAGAATTTCAGAGCTCAGGATCTGTCTACCATTGATGAGACAAAGCCGTACTGGGCTAAGGAGCAGGCCGCTATGACGCTCCGTTATATGGACAGTATACCCATTGATACCAGCGGCCTGAGTGACAAGGCCAAGCAGACATTGGCAGAAGGACGCACCGCCATGGAAGCCATAGCGGGAGCCAAGGCAGGAACCGTTTCACTGGCAGGCAGCAATGCCAAGGGAATCGGAATCAGTATTGCTTATGAGGAGGCGTTAAAGACAGATCCTGCCTGTGCCAAGGCGGCAGTTAAAGGCGTGGAGTATGCGGAGAGCTTCAGCGCCCAGTGGGAAATGCGCCAGCTTCTGATGGATGACCTGAAAGAGCTTGTAAAAAAAGAGCCGGTGAAGAATATGAAGGCTGAGGCGGAGAAGAGCGGGGCGGAGAAGGCCGGGCCGGAGAAGGCTGAGGCGGAGAAGGCCGGGGCGGAGAAGGCTGAGAAGGAAAAGAGCGGGCCGGAGAAGGCTGAGGCAGAGAAGGCCGGGCCGGAGAAATCCGGCGGAGCCAAAGGCAAAACGGAAGTGACTTTCGTGGAGCTTGAACTTTCAGAGAAGGAAGCCAAGGCAGCCGGGGCAGCTGCAAAACCCCAGAGCTCCTGGGAAAGGCATGATTTAAGCCCCTTCCACAAAGAAAGCAGTCGGTCCTTCCAGAAGGAGAGCGGCATAGGCAGCCACCGTCAGGATAATAAAAAGCCGGCCAAGTAGGAACTGGAGTGGGCAATAACCATCAGAGGAGGTAATAGGATGAAAGCAGGAAAGTTGACGGCAGGTTTCTGCCTTACAGTGCTGCTGACGGCCGCCGGCGCAGTCACTTCCATGGCTGCGCCGGGAACTTCCGGGGATTGGCGGCAGGAGCAGGATGGACGCTGGTATTATTATGATGAAGGAGGAACCATGTGCACCGGATGGATTGAGGTAGGGGGAAAACATTACTACCTCTATGAGGACGGCCACTGCGCCATGAACGAGATAACCCCGGATGGTTTCAGGGTAGACGCAGACGGGGCTTGGTATGAGGCAAAGAGGGAGCTTCTGGGGCAGGAATTCCCTCTGCCGGCCGGATTCCAGAACAGCATCAGCCTGGGAGACGGATGGGGCGGCGCACAAGCCGCCCTCAATGGAGCCGCAGGGAAGATAAGTGCGGATTCCGGCGGAAAAAGGAAGCTGTTGATTGACAGTACGGCAATTGAGTATAAGTCAGCTGTCAAGTCTGCCAAGGATGACGCAAGGTACATGGGCCTTTATAAGGATAGTACAACCGGAGGCTACAGACTGGATATCTTTATTCTACTGGACAGAAACAGCGAGACACAGTCCCTTGGAGAGGCGCTGGATTATGAAGTCTTTAAGGCCATGCTGACCATTGTCAGCTCCACCCCCGACCAGCTGGAGGAAGCTGTATACAGCAGCTGGCAGGGGGACAATAGCTGGAACATATCCAGAGCCGCAATTACATCTGTGGGAGACTGCAGCGTGATATATGAGGCAGGACAAGGTTACGGGCGGTATTATCTCCGGCCCTCGGGCTAGTATTGCTGAAGGGAGTGCAGAAGATGGATATAGACAGATTGCTGGCCCTGAAGGAAGTGAGGGAACTGTTTCCCGCAGATGAGAAGGGAAACCTGCCGGAGGGAAGCTGCCTCCTGCTCTCCGCCATGGAGGAGCTTGACTTCCCCCCGGGCCGGGATATAGTGACCTGGGGGCAGGCGGGGGAGGATGGAATGTACATCCTTATGGAGGGCAGCGCCCAGGTGTTAGATTGCCATGGAGAGGAGATTAACACTCTTATGGGGCCGGGTAGTATTGTAGGGGAAATGGCCTTAATACGGGACGAGCCCAGAGGCGCCACGGTGCGGGCAATCACCCGGGTCCGGGCGGCCCGCCTTTCCAGAGTCCAGTTTGAGGAGGCGGCCGGAAGTAACCGCAGGCTGTATGGAGAACTGCTGAATGTGGTCTACAAAAAGACCACCAGTCTTGTCCGGGAGCAGGCGCGCCTCCACTCTGAGCTGGATATTGCCGCCAGGATACAGACAGGACTTCTTCGCAGAGACTTTGGGGGGCTGGAAGAACAGCTGGGTCTTCGGGCCTGGGCTTTAATGGAACCCGCCAAGGAGGTGGGCGGTGACTTTTATGACATATTCCCGGCTGCTCCCGGGAAAGCCTGTATTGTCATAGCGGACGTGTCGGGCAAAGGAGTCCCTGCAGCCCTATTTATGACCATGGCTAAAACACATATTAAAAACTACGCTATGCTGGATATGCCTTTGGAGGAGCTGGCATTCCGGGTAAACAACCGGCTCTGTGAAGATAACCCGGAGGAAATGTTTGTCACTGCTTTCATTGGAATGCTGGACACGGAGCAAGGTATTCTCACCTTTGTAAATGCCGGACATAACCATCCATATGTATCTTCGGAGCAGGGACCGTTTCACCAGGCGGCCTGCCATTCGGACTTTGTACTGGGCCTGTGGGAGGATATGAAGTACAGGGAACAAAAACTGGAGCTGGGAAAACAGGGAACCATTTTTCTTTATACAGACGGGGTTACGGAAGCTGAAAATCCCGAAGAAGAAATGTTTGGGGAACAGCGCCTGAAGGCGGTGCTGGACCGCTGCGCTCCGGAGGAGGACCCAAAAGGGATTATCAGCCGCATATCCATGGCAGTGAAGGATTTCTCGGTTGAAAAAGGGGCTGTGCAGACGGATGATATTACCATGCTGTGTGTCAGGGCATTATGCCGGAAAGAAGGGAATGAGAGATAAATGCTGGAGAAGCAGGTGCCGGCCGGAATGGAATATATGGATGGGGACGGCAGGATATTTATCCACGCTTATGTATGGGGTGCTGGAGGCGCTCCGTGAGTATCTGGAAGAAGTAAACTGTCCAAAGAAAACAGCGCTTCATCTGGAAATCGCCCTGGAAGAGCTGTTCACTAATATTGCCAGCTACGCCTATGGGGGAGAGCCCGGACCGGTGCGGGTATACTGCGGACTGGAGGGTGGGGAGCTGGTGTTAGAGGTGGAGGACAAAGGTATTTCTTTTAATCCTCTTGACCGGGAGGCGCCGGATTTACAGCTTCCCCTGGAGGAACGCCCTGTGGGGGGATTGGGAATCTATATGGTGAGGCAGTTTGCGGACAGCGTTGAGTACCAGTACAGGGACGGGTGCAATATTCTCCGGCTGAAGATATGCATACGCCCATAATTATATGCCCTTCTGCGGCAGAATCGAGGTAAGTTATATGACAGAGGTTAAGACAGCAGTTAAAATCAGCGTGGCTCAGGCTCCTGAATTGGAAAAGGCCCTTAAATCCGTGCTGGAAACAGAGGAAAAAGAGATTGTGGTCAATATGGAGGATACGATTTATATGAGCTCCGTTGGACTGCGGGTATTTGCTTCCATTCAAAAAAAGATAAACGCATCGGGGAAAACCATGGTGCTTAAGAATGTCCGGCCTCAGATGAAGGAAATTTTTGAGGTGACGGGATTTGTAGGCGTACTATCGTTTGAATGACAGGGGAGACGGGAATGGATAACAAAACTTTGACCTGGCAGCAAAGGGTGTGGAAATGGATAGGAGACTTTGTCTACGGGATAAGGCCACTGCTCCTTTATCTCTTACTGCCTCCCGCTATCTCTGCTTTCGGGCTTTTTATCGCCGGGCTTAAGGAGCATATAGAGTTTTTCCTGTGGCGCAGCGGCCAGTTTTACAGGACTCTGGGCCTGATTCTTGTATTTTATCTGATGCGGAGGAAATGCAGAAAGCGGGGAGTGTCCATCTGGGATGAAACCACTCTTTACTGGAGAGGGGTAAACGCAAAAAAGCTTCTCCTGCTTATGGGAGCCGGGGCAGGACTTAACCTTTTTATGTCCGCCGCCCTTACGGTGATTCCCTTTCCCGACTTTCTTATAGGCCCTTATCACGAGATGACCTATGAAGTGTTCGGTAAGGTAGATAAGATTTTGGCTATCCTGTCGGTTATGTTTCTTGCGCCTTTGGTGGAGGAACTGATATTCAGGGGATATGTGCTGAACCGCTTCCTGCGCAGGTTTGAGAGCCAGACGTTTGCAGTGCTGCTCTGTACCGGCATTTTCGCGGCCTGCCATGTAACTCCCCTGTGGGTTGCGTACGGACTTTTTATGGGTCTGCTGCTGGCTCATGTATCCATTGTGGAGGACAATATTATTTATGCGGTGGCTCTTCATATGGGTTATAACATAATGACGCTGCCGGTGTGGTTTGCCAATGAGAGCCAGCAGATTTCCATGGTCCTTTTCGCATCCCCGGCACTGATTGGGGTTTATGGAGTAATCGGAATCTCAGTGGCTGTGCTTTGTCTCCGGCAGTATCCTTTGGATATAAGACAGCTGGCGGAATATTTTCCTCGGATAAAAAGAAAGGGAGAGAGGTAAATGAAAACTATCTGGAAAAGACGTGGAATGACCGGCTGTGGGACGAAGGCGCTGGGCTTTGTCCTGTCATTGGTATGTTCCGGATGCATTCTGGGGGTGAGTCTGTCGGGTGCCGCTCCCTTTTTTGATAATACAGGGGATGGCTTCTCACCCCGGGTCATGGTACAGGGCCGGGAGGGATGTTTTCTGGCGGCGGATGGATTTAACAAGGTAATCTGGCAGGTGACAGAGGAAGGCCGCAGTATCTATGCGGGGCAGAAGGGAGCTGCCGGGAAGTATGGGGAACCCCGTGGCGGCTACAGGGACGGAAGCCTTGGGGAAATGCTTATCGGCGAGCCCTGGGATATGATTCCTTATCTGGATGGATATGCTCTGTCGGACAGGAGCAATCATGTAGTGCGCTATATTTCCCCGGAGGGCGCCATGACCGCGGCGGGAACCGGAAAAGCAGGTTATGAGGATAATCTGGCCTCAAAAGCATTGTTTGCCGCCCCAACGGGCCTGGCTGCGGGACCTGACGGAATACTTTATATTGCAGACACGGATAATGACGTAGTCCGCAGCCTGTCCCTGTCCGGGAAGGTGGATACCTATCTGCGGGGCCTGTCCGCGCCAACAGGCATATGCTTTTATGAAGGTGCGCTGTATGTGGCGGACACAGGCAACAACCGGATTGTGAAGGCTATGGACGGAGCCGTGGTCTGGAGCGCGGGAACAGGAGAGGACGGATTTGCGGACGGCCCTGTGTCGCAGGCCATGTTTTCAGGACCTCAGAGAATTACCGCGGCGGAGGACGGCGCCCTCTATGTGTCGGATACAGGCAACAGTGTGGTACGGAAGATATGGGGGGACAATGTTTCCACCCTACCGGCCGCCGATGCGGCGGACCCGGATCTGACCATCGCGTCCCCGGAGGGGATGATGGTAATGGGGGATCATATTTACCTGTGCGACAGTTTTTTGAGAAAGGTGTTTGTGCTGCCCAGATAACAGGGAATAGATGGGAGGCAGTATGGATAAAAAATTGATAAAGGCGTACCTGCCCTGGGGGTTATGTGCCGGGATATTTACCATAGCGGCCGCGTCCGGATTGTTCTATGAGATGGATAACCGTCTGTCAGACGCGCTGTATCAGGAGCGGCGGGGGACAGACGGCAGAATCGCCATTGTGGGTATTGACCAGAGATCCCTTGAAGCGCTGGGGCCTTTTGGCACCTGGGACCGGCGGATACTGGCACAGACGGTTTCCTATCTGAACCAGGGGGATATCCGTCCTGCGGTTATCGGGCTGGATGTACTTCTGGCAGGAGAAACCGGGACAGAAGGGGATTTACTTCTGGCAGAGGCTGCGGGGACCGGGGAAAATGTGGTCACCGCAGCAGCGGGAACCTTTGGTTCCTCTCTGGTTACAGCGGCGGACGGCACCTTTTATCTGGATGATTTTACCGTGAAGTCCTTTGATGAACCTTACAAAGCCCTGAGGGACGTGACCGCCCAGGGACATATCAATGCAATGTATGATAAGGACGGCATCCTGCGCCACCAGCTGCTGGAGCTTGGGCTGCCGGACGGGCGCGTATTTCCATCCTTTGCCCTGACCATAGCAAGGAAGTATATACAACAGGAAGGAGGCCGGGAGGCCGGTCTTCCGCCTGTGGATTCCAGGGGCTTCTGGTATTTGAATTATTCCGGGCTGCCGGAGGATTACAGTGAGTTCATTTCTATAGTGGATCTTTTGGAAGAGAATATTCCGCCTGAATATTTTGCAGATCGGATTGTGCTCATAGGGCCTTATGCCGCAGGGCTGGGAGACCAGTATATTACCTCCGCAGACAGGGGAGACCCCATGTACGGAGTGGAGATACAGGCCAATGCCATACATGCGCTTCTGGAGGGTGATTATAAGGAGGAACCAGGCGCTGGCATCCAGCTGGCGGTTCTGTTCCTGGTGCTGGCGGCAGCCGGCGCGTGGTTTAAGAGCAGCCGGCTGGCAGGGGGAGGGGCAGTGTGGCTGGCAGGCTCTTTCGCATATGTAATCATTGCCAAGGCTGCCTATGAGAAAGGAATGGTCCTGCGTATTCTTTGGATTCCCCTGGGATTGACCCTTTTTTTCGGGGCGTCGGTGATGATCCATTATGGAAAGGCTGTCCTGGAGAAACAGCGGGTGACGGCCACCTTCAAACGTTATGCAGCACCGGAGATTGTGGATGAGATACTGAGGCAGGGAACCCAGTCTCTGGAGCTGGGCGGAAAGCTTACACAGCTGGCTGTGCTGTTTGTGGACATCAGGAGATTCACCTCCATGTCTGAGGCGTTGGAACCGGGACAAGTGGTGGAGGTATTAAACAGTTATCTTACCCTGGTTTCATCCTCCATCAAGAACCATGGAGGAACCCTGGACAAGTTTATTGGGGACGCGGCCATGGCCTTCTGGGGCGCGCCCCTGGCACAGGAGGATTATGTGATGAAGGCTGTCCTGGCTGCTCTGGATATGGCAAAAGAGGCGGACCGCCTGGGGGATCAGCTGGAGGCGCGTTTCGGGCGCAGGCTTACCTTTGGAACCGGAATCCACACAGGTCCCGCTGTGGTGGGAAATGTGGGGGCGCCTGACCGAATGGACTATACTGCCATCGGGGATACGGTAAACACGGCTTCCAGGCTGGAGTCCAATGCCCCCGGGGGAAAGATTTACATATCCGCAGCTGTTGCAAATGCGCTGGAGGGAAGGATTAATGCAAAGGCCATAGGCAGCATCCGGCTGAAGGGAAAAGCAGGGGAATTCCAGGTGCTGGAGCTGGAAGGGCTTACGGAAGGAAGCTCCGGCAGAATGCCGGTGTCAGAGGGTAAGAAGGCGGATTAAGTATTGGAAAGGTGATGGTATATGAGAGAGCGCGGGAGAAATCTGATACGATGCGGGGCTGCTTTTGCGGTGTCCTGCTGTCTGCTGGCAGGAAATGTGTTTCCTGCGGCAGCCGACACCTCTGTAAGCGGGGCAACCATGCGTCTTTCTTCCAGAGAGGGCACGGTAAATGTGTCGGGAAAAGGAGGAAAGGCGGTTGCGGCCTTTGATAACATGCGGCTCCAGAGCGGATATTACCTGGAAACAGAGGCTGCAAGCTACGCAGGCCTTGCCCTGGATGACGTAAAGGCCGTGAAGATGGATGAACTGAGCAAAGGAGAGATCCGGAAGAAAGGAAAGCAGCTGGAGCTGCTTCTGTCAGAAGGAAGCCTTCTCTGTGATGTAACCGCGCCTCTTAAGGGGGAGGAGTCCCTATCCATCCGCACCTCTACCATGATAACCGGAATCCGGGGAACGGTAGTATACGCGGAAGTGGTTGACAGCAATACGAGCCGCGTCTGCGTCCTGGAGGGGCAGGTTCTTGTAAGACCGGTGAATCCTGTGGAGGGTGACCGGAATGGGCAGTACATAGAGAAGGGCCGGCAGGCACTTATTATCGGTCCTGACCGCATGGAGCGGAAGGGAGAGATACAGACGCTTCCCCTTACGGAAACAGATATTGCCCCTTATGTGCTTTGGGAAATCCATGAAAATGAGGAGCTCGCCAGAAGGCTGAGAGAGGCAGGCTGGGATGTGGACTGGATGATTGAAAACGCGGAGCGGCTTTTAAGGGAAGAAGAGGATAAAAACTCCCAATGGGCAGAGAATGGGCAGGGAACATCAGGTTCTAAGCCTGGCGGGAAGGATATTCACACCCCTCTTTTTAACGGAGGGGATTCCGGTTCTGATTCCGGAACCGGCACACAGCCGGGCAGACCTACGGTGGAGCTTACTATGCCGGTGAGCCCGGAAACCATAGAGGAAAAGCTGCGGACATCTGATGTGGTTCTTCACAGCGCTGCGGACAACAATCCCCTTATCATTGATAACAGCCTGACCGTACCGGCAGGCAGCCGGCTGGAATTAGCCGGGGGAATGGGGCTGGTGGTGGGAACGTCGGCAGCATTGCAGGTGGACGGAACTTTGATTGTGGACGGAAACCTGGAAAACAGAGGAACTGTAACGAATACCAGTATGAATACCCTGGATATTAAAGGAGATTATGTGGGAAGCGGAACACTGAATAATAAAGGGAGAGTGGCGGCAAATGGTTCCTTTATGCAGGAAGGCGGCAGCTTCCAAACTATCGGACAGGGCCGGCTTGAGGTGGAGAGAAAAGCTGTTATTGATAATGCAGCCTTTGATTTCGGTACCGGAACTACATTGTTTCATGGTGATTTGACAGTCAGAAACGCTGACGGGGAATTTGGCGATAACCTGTGTGTGGAAGGGATGCTTTCACTGGAAGACAGCAGTATTCTGGTAACAGGAGGATTTTACGGCGGGGGGATTACCGCAGTAAAGAAACAAGATGGAGAGAATCTAACATATGAAGAGCTGAACCTGGAGGGAGGAAAGGTTTTGGCTGAACGTGGGGTCAAAGGGGTAATCTTTGCAGAAAATTATAAGCTGAATGTACAAAGCGGTATCTTGGAAAGGTCAGATGATAGGATTCCTTTTATAACCGGCACAGGTATTTTAGAAATGGATGGAGAGGAATATAAAATTGAAGAGTTGACAGAGTCCATGTTTAAGAGCGAAGAGACAGAGACGAGCTGGGTTTTAACTGGTATTGTCCAGGAACAAAAAAAACAGGCAGAGGTGCATACTTCTATCCCTCTTCAGGCAGATGCTGAAAAACTGCCGGATGTGAATGAGGAAGAGAAAGAGCTACAGGAGGGAGAGAATTTGCCGGAGGAAGGAGAACCGGAAGAGGGCGGAAACCAGCCGGAAGAAG
>ERZ827490.769-NODE-769-length-47427-cov-32.304969_pt1 | contig 47427 bp, 27 predicted proteins | sample MGYA00519770_ERZ827490 | MGnify/ENA primary metagenome ERZ827490 (study PRJEB31778, sample SAMEA3449324) | human gut metagenome | biome: human gut; feature: human-associated habitat; material: faeces | place: United Kingdom | collected 2010/2012 ...
CAAAACTCGTCTATAATACAAAATAATTCTGTAACTTTGTAATCGGTAGTCATATTATATATTTTTGTAACTAATTGATTTTCACCTATAAAGGTACAAAATATTTATGAGACTACCAACTTTTTTATGAACTATTTCTTATCCCGAACTGGGGTACACACTATGCGAAGCTGTTCCATTTCATGGCACCCTTGTTGTATTTTGTTGTTTACCTTGCAGCAGGATTGCTACACGCAAAAGCGTGTAGGTTGTAACTTGTTGTAAATATTGTATTGGTTGTTTTCCCTAACTCAGCAGGACGTATTACCCGATCAGTTGATTTTCCGGATGAACTTTATTTTCTAAGCGAACCAGCGCAAGCTACATGAGCGGACTCATCAGGCGGACCAACGACTCCCAGAGGCGGAGGAGCAGGCCGCGGGAAGCGCCCTCGCGTAGCTGGTCGAGGGGAATGCTGTCGGCCTCATCGTCGAGGAAAACCTGCTTGACACGGAGGGCCATGGCCTGGTCATAGAAAAACACATTGGATTCGAAATCGTGCTCAAAACTACGGAAATCGACATTGGTGGAACCGATGGTCGCCAGGAGGTCGTCGCTCACGAGGAGCTTGCTGTGGTTGAAGCCACGGTCGTAGAACAAGACGCGGACGCCCGCGTCGGCTATCTCCTTGACGAAGGAGCGGCTGGCCCAGGCCACAAACTTGGAGTCGGCCTTGCGCGGAATCATCAGGCGCACATCCACCCCCGAGAGGGCGGCCGTGCGGAGGGCAAAGAGGACGGGCTCGGTAGGCAGGAAGTAGGGAGTCTCGATATAGACATACTGCCGCGCGCTATGGATGACGCGGACGAACCCCTGCTCGATCTTCGGCCAGGGGTCGATGGGATTGCTCGTGACGACTTGGGCGAGACACTCCGTCTGGGGCAAGGGAAACTCGGGGTAGTAGCGGCGGTCCGTGATGAGCGTGCGATCGACGAAGAACCAATCGACCAGGAAAGCGCGCTGGAGTCCATAGACGACATTGCCATGGATGCGCACCATCGTGTCGCGCCAGGCCTGTGCGCCGAGGCCCTTCACGTAGCGGAGCGCGATATTCATGCCGCCAACATAGCCCACCCGCCCGTCGAAGACGGCTATCTTGCGATGGTTGCGGTAGTTGACCTTGCTGGTGAAGGCCGGAAAGCGGACGGGCATGAAGGCATGGACCTCCACCCCACCCTCGCGCATCCGCTCATAGAAGCGGGAAGGGACGCTCCAGCAACCCACGTCGTCGTGGATGACGCGCACCTCCACGCCCTCGGCAGCCTTGGCGATCAGGGCGTCGCTCACGAGGCGGCCCAAGGGGTCGTCCTCGAAGAGGAAGAAGTCGAGGTGAATATGGTCGCGGGCCGAGGCGATGTCGCGGAGCAACTGGGGGAAAAACTCGTAGCCGTTGAGGTAGATCTCGGTCTCGTTGCGATGGAAAGCAGGGGCAAAATCCTGACTGTCAAAGAGATGGACGAGGCGCTGGTAGAGCGGGGGGATCTTCAGGCTGGCCTGGGCGTGAGACTCCAGCATCGACCGACGCGAAAGCTGGTCGAGGCTATGCTGGGAGATGGCACGCTCCTTGCGCACGTTCTGTCCGAAGAAGAAGTAAAGGATGATGCCCACCACGGGCAGGAACATCAGCACGAGCACCCAGGCCATGGTCTTGGCCGGCTGACGGTTGTCGAGCAGGATGGTGACCATGGCGGCGACGGCAAGCGTCATGTAGAGGGCGAGAAATATCCAATGCAGGTAGTCCATAGCGCGTGGTGTGGAGGGGTGGTGGGCAGGAGGCTAACAGTCAGCGGGAGGCGCGAAGGGCGCTTCGTCCGGGTTGGACCGATTCCGGTCTATACGGCGCATGACCTCCCTGACGTGATCAGACAGATCGGGATATTTGCTGATCTCATGCAACTCCAGGGCGGCCTCTTTGTAGCAGGCGCGCATGGCGTAGATCGTGACGCGCGTGGCCAGAAGGAAACCAGCAAACTCGCAGTATTCGCTATCCTGGGCAGCCTGATAGACGCCCACATGCTTGCCCGTCTCCTCCTCGACGCGGCGCTGAATTTCGTTCAGCAGCGACTCGATATAGCTGATCACGCGCGGATCGTTGTTGTTGGCGAGGTTGTTAACCATCTCGCACACGTGGGCTATGTTGTCCGTGCCGTCGAGCAGCGAGAGGTAGTAGTGGCCGATGTCGTACTGCCTCATCTCGTCATAGCAGTAGCCGAGCATGAAGCAGACCTCGTAGAACTGGCCACGCTCCTTGGAGGAGAGTTGATCGACGGATCCTCTCCAGAGGACGAAGGCATTGCGGAGCAGGAACATCGCCTCGAAGAAGCGCTTGCTTTGGAAGAGCTGCGTGCCACGATAGAGCGCCCCGGCCAGCGAGCGGGTCGTCACACGGGCCACGGCGCGCTGCTCCTCAGTCATCTTGCCGATCTGTCCGTGGACCAACTTATCCTTGGCGTCGGTCCACATATACTGGAACTCGTCGCGGAGCTGCTTCTCGTTCTTGAGATCGTAGGCCATGAGCAGGGAGCAGGCCGTGGGATGGTCGTTGACACAGTCGGCAGGATTCTCGAGGGTAGCGAGGCGGGGCGTGAGGACGACCGTGGTCTGGAAGAAGAGAGCCTCTGGCGAGGTTTCGCGGGCCACCAGGGAGACCGTGAGGTAGCGACGCTCGTCGGGATCCTCAGGCTGGAAGAAGACGAGCTGGAGGGTGGCACAACGGCGGGCAAACTGGCCGTCGGAGATGAGGGCGTCGGAAAGGACGTAGTCGGCCATCTTCGAGCGAAGCTGGGCGTCCTGGCTGGCGTCCATGACGAGGGAGAGACCGTCGCCCGCAACGCTCAGGAGCGAGGGTACAAAGGATTTGATACCCACGGCATCTTGGACCAACTCGGAGAGCGTGATGTGATGAACGGCGCTTTCGCGCACAGACATCGTGTCCTCGCTCTTATCCAACTCGTGCTCGCGGATCATCAGGATCAAGCGCTTGTACTGCTCCTCAATATCCTCAGGGCTGTTCGCACCGTATTTCTTCCTTTTCTCCTTGACGGTATCCATCCAGCGGACAAAGGCGTCGCGCCAGGAGAACATCTCCTTCATGCTTTGCGTCAACATTTCCTTGGCCCGCGAGGGTTCGAGGTAGAGGTTGTCGAAGAAATGGACATTGACGTGGAGGTGGTCTTCGTCGAAGGTATAAACGGCACGAAGACCGATAGACGCAAGGTTGACCTGGTTGCAGATCTCGCGCACCAGTTCGACAAGCTCTTTGTCCACACTCAAGAAGATGGGGTAGCAAAGGCGCAGGAAGGTATCGTCCTTGGCGATGCGCACAAGGAAATTGCCTCCTTGGTACTCATAGCTGGCCACACGGCTTTGGTCTCGCTCGTCCTCCCAGGTGGGCGTGCAGCCGATGCTGGCAAGGGTGGTTTCGAGCAATTGGCAGAGTGCTTTCTGGTCGAGGCGGGGCGCTTCGTTCGCTTTTTCGCTTTCTGCTGCATTAGCAGGTTGCAAGAGGTCTTTCAATTTGTCTATGATCATTGTGATTGTTCCTTTCCTTATTATTATATAGCGTGTGGCAATAGAGAGCGTGTGGTGGCAAGGCTATCGGGCGGCTTCCAGCATAGCGTCGAGGGGCGAAGCTATACGATATCGCTGCCCAACTTGCGTGCCACGGCGTTGCGCACGGTCTGCCAGTTTTTGATCTCCTCCATCATCTGCTTCATCTCCTCGGTACTGATACCGATCGCCAGGGCCTTCTTCAGCCGGTCCTGAAGCACCTTGAGCTGGTGCTCGATGTAGTCGAGGCGGAAGTCCATGACGAGGTGGACCACGGTATCTCGAAGCCGCTCCACGCTCTCCTTCATCTGAAGGCTCTCAGAGAGCTGGTAGGCATCGGTGCTCATGCTGGCCGCGAGGGTCTGGATCTCGATGTCGGGATGGTGGCGGAAATACTTGCCTGAATCAAAGGGTCCCTTCTCCGACTGCTCCACGGCTTCGGCGAGGATGCGGTTGTAGAGGGGATCGGAGAAGGCGAGCTGGTCCTGGGCCAGGTCGTAGGCGATATACTGCGCCACGTTGAGGTCGAAATGCTGACCGGAAGTCTCATCCTCCACATCAGGGAGGATCACCTCGCCACCATGGCGGATGACGGTCTCGATGAGCATCTTCTCCACCTTCGAGGCCTGCTGCATGGGACTGGCGGGGGCGAAGGGCTGCGGCTGACTGGCCTGGCTGGCCTGCGCACGCTCCTCCTCGCGCTGGCGTGCCTCCTTGCCCTGATAGATGAAGCGGTTCATCTGGGCGATGAGCGTATCCTCGCGCACGTCGGTCCTGTGGGCACACTCGCGGAGGTAACTGGCGCGGACAATAGGGTCGCGGATGACGGCAATGCTCCGGACGATCTGATTGACGGCCTCGGCGCGGCGCACGGGGTCGGTGACGCCATGCAGGAGGGCCTGGGTCTGGAAGACGATGAAGTCGGTACGGTTTTGCTCGATATAGGCCTGGAGCTCCTCGGAGGACCGGCTGCGGGCGAAGTCGTCGGGGTCTTGGCCGTCAGGGAGGAAGAGCACCTTGACATTCATGCCCTCGGAGAGCAGCAGGTCCGTACCGCGCAGGGCGGCCTTTTGGCCAGCCTCGTCGCCATCATAGACGAGGGTGACGTTGGGGGTGAAGCGGTGGATGAGCTTGATCTGGGGAATGGTGAGGGCCGTTCCCGAACCCGCCACGACATTCTCCACGCCGCGCTGGCTCAGACTGATCACGTCGGCCTGGCCCTCCACGAGCAGGGCCTCGCCCTGCTTGCTCATGGCGCGCTTCGCCAAGTCGATGCCGTAGAGTTCGTTGGTCTTGTGGTAGATCTCGGAGTCGGGCGAGTTGACATACTTCATGCGCACGCCATGGGTGCGGGTGTCGAGGACGCGGCCCGTGAAGCCCACAACCTTGCCGCTCATGGTGATCCAAGGGAAGATGACGCGTCCGGCAAAGCGATCGGTCAACGAGCCGTCGGAGCGCTCATAGCAGAGGCCCGACTTGAGGAGGACGTCTTTCTGGAATCCCTCGCGCTGGGCAGCATCGGTCATGGCGTGGCCACTGGCGAGGCAGAAGCCCAGGCGAAACTTGCGGATGGTGTCGTCGCGAAAACCGCGCTGGCGGAAGTATTGGAGTCCGATGGCCTGACCATCAGGGTCGTTGAGGAGGGTGTCCTCGAAGTATTTGGCCGCCCACTCGTTGGCCAGGAAGAGGGAGTCGCGCTCCGTGGCCTGGCGACGCTCCTCGTCGGTCAGTTCGCGGTCGTGGATCTCGATATGGTAGCGGTTGGCCAACCAGCGCAGGGCCTCGGGATAGGTCTTCTGCTCGTGCTTCATGATGAAGTTGACGGCATTGCCCGCCTCGCCACAGGCGAAGCATTTATAGACTCCCTTCGACGGACTGACGGAGAACGAAGGCGTCTTGTCGTCGTGGAAAGGACACAATCCCGTATAGCTCGTGCCGCGCTTGCGGAGCGTCACAAACTCGGAGATGACATCGACGATGTCGGTCGCATCCATGATCCTGTCTATAGTAGCCCGGTCTATCATACTTTGTCTTTGCGTATGAGCTGATTGTCTTTTAATCTTTGCAAAGATACAAACTTTTAGATAACAAGCCAACGATTACCTCAAATTTAATTCCACAATCGTCCTCTGCATGCTGGAGAAAACCAGTTTTCTCGTCTTACGCAACCTTATCACGCCAAGATGCGGAGAATAGAAAAAATTTTTGTACCTTTGCATCTTGAAAAAACAACAAGGAAGTCAATGCGCGAATATACCGACGAGGAGCTGGCACAACTGCTCGACAAAGACATTTTTCACCATATCTCAGAAGCCGCCGACAGTCTGGGCGTAGATTGCTACGTCGTGGGCGGCTATGTACGCGACATCTTTTTGGAACGCCCGTCCAACGACATCGACGTGGTGGTGGTAGGAAGCGGCATAGCCGTAGCCGAGAAGCTGAGGAAGATCCTGGGAAGGCGAGCGCACGTGAGCGTGTTTCGCAACTTCGGGACGGCACAGGTGAAATTCCACGGTATGGAGGTGGAGTTTGTCGGCGCACGAAAGGAGAGCTACAGCCACGACTCGCGGAAGCCTATCGTGGAGGATGGAACGCTGGAGGACGATCAGGACCGTCGCGACTTCACCATCAACGCCATGGCCATCTGTCTGAACAAGGCGCGCTTTGGCGAACTGGTAGATCCCTTCGACGGCATAGGCGATCTATGGGAGGGCATCATCCGCACGCCCCTGGACCCGGACGTCACCTTCTCGGACGATCCACTACGAATGCTGCGTTGTGTGAGGTTTGCCACCCAACTCAACTTTTTCATCGAGGAGGAGACCTTCGAGGCGCTCTCACGCAACGCCGAGCGCATCCGTATCATCAGCGGGGAGCGCATAGCCGAGGAGTTGTGCAAGATCATGGCTTCGCAATATCCGAGCAAGGGATTCTTCGAGCTGCAGCGCTGCGGACTGCTGGGCCTCATCATTCCCGAACTGACAGCCCTCGACCTCGTCGAGACGCGCAACGGCAGGGCACATAAGAACAACTTCCACCACACGCTGGAGGTGCTGGAGAACGTGGCACGGGCCGAGGAGCGACGCTACGAGCAGGAGAAACAGGAGAATCCCGAGCAGCCTCCTTTCAAGGCCAATATCTGGCTGCGCTGGGCAGCCCTCTTCCACGACATCGGCAAGCCCAAGAGCAAGCGCTGGGACAACCAGCTGGGCTGGACTTTCCACAACCATAACGACATCGGGGCCAGGATGGTGCCGGAGATGTTCAGGAGGATGAAACTGCCGCTGGACAGCAAGATGAAGTATGTGCAGAAGCTCGTGGAGCTCCACATGCGACCGATCGCCATTGCCGACGACGTGGTGACGGACTCGGCCGTGAGAAGGCTCATCAACGACGCGGGCGACGACATCGACGACCTCATGATGCTCTGCGAGGCCGACATCACGAGCAAGAACCAGGTGAGGAAGAAGCAGTTTTTGGAGAACTTCCGCATCGTCAGGGAGAAGATAGCCGACCTCAAGGAGCGCGACTACAAGCGTCTGCTGCAGCCGGTCATCGACGGCAACGAAATCATGGAGCTCTTCCATCTGAAACCGTCCCGCGAGGTGGGCGAACTGAAGAAAGCACTCAAGGAGGCCGTGCTGGAAAATATCGTGCCCAACGAGCGAGAGCCACTCTTGGCGCTGCTCAGAGAGAAGGCCAAGGAGCTGGGTGTGGGATGACCTGTGGACCAGGAAACTGGGTTGTGGGGCTGAGCCCGTGGATCTGGAAACTGGGTCTTGGGATAGGTCTATAGACCAGAAGACTGGACGAGGATAAACCTGAGCCCACAAGTCCGATAGGTAGAAAAAATCACGTACGAGGAGTAACGGTAAAGGCCAAGAGTAGCCTTTACCATTACTAACTCGAAATAATTATAGTTAAAAAAACCTTGCGAAGTACGCCTTTCTGAATGGAAATGGGTACTTTTGCATAGTTGAAAACTGATTGCGTCGCATTAGTTTTCCAATATCCCGCTATCAATCAGAGGATTAACCGCAGCGGGAGAACAAACAAATCGTTTTCAGAAAACAAAAATAAAGAATCATTTATAGGTATGAAGAAAAACAAGTTTTTGCTGTTTGCTGCCATCGCTATGGCAGTACTTACGAGTTGCGGAGGCGGCCAAAAAGGACTGCCCACGAGCAACGAGTATCCGGTAGTGACAATTGGTCCGGCCAACGCCCAGTTGAAGACCACTTACCCTGCCACTATCAAAGGCGTACAGGACGTGGAAGTACGTCCGAAAATCTCGGGTTTCATCACCAAGCTCTATGTTCATGAGGGCCAGGCGGTAAGCGCGGGCCAGGTGCTCTTCGAGCTCGACAACGCCACCTACCAGGCAGCCGTCCGTGCTGCTCAGGCACAGATCAACCAGGCCGAGGCCAGCGTACGTTCGGCTCAGGCAGGCATCCAGACGGCCAACGCCTCGCTCAACTCGGCACAGGCGCAGGCTGCCACGGCCCAGTTGACCTACAACAACAGCCAAAACCTCTATAATAATAAGGTGATCGGAGAATATGAGTTGCAGACCGCTCGCAACAGCTATCAGACCGCTCAGGCTGGCGTGCGCCAAGCTCAGAGCAGCGTCAGCTCGGCCAATGCAGGCCTGAAGCAGGCAGAGGCTGCCGTAGCAGCCGCCAAGGCACAGCTCGCCACGGCCAGGGAGAACCTTTCCTTCTGCTATGTGAAGAGCCCAGCCAATGGCGTGGTGGGCAACCTGCCCTACAAAGTGGGCGCACTCGTCAGCCCGTCCTCGGCACAGCCCGTGACGACGGTCAGCGACATCTCGACCATCGAGGTCTATTTCTCCATGTCGGAGAGCGACATCCTCAACCTCACGCGCAGCAACAATGGTCTGGCAGGAGCCATCAACAGCTTCCCGGCCCTGAGCCTCCAGCTCACCGACGGTTCGATCTACAACCACGAGGGCAAGGTGGTCAAGACCTCGGGCATCATCGACCCGACGACGGGTTCGCTCTCCATTATCGCCCGCTTCCCCAACCCAGAGCGTCTGCTCAAGAGTGGTGGCGCAGGCCAGGTGATCATCGCCAAGAACAATAACCACGCCATCCTCGTGCCGATGGAAGCTACGACGCAGGTGCAGGACAAGTACTTCGTCTATAAGGTGGACGGCAACGGCAAGGTGCACTACACAGAGGTGACGGTAGATCCGCAGAACGACGGCAACAACTATATCATCATCAGCGGACTGAAGATGGGCGACCGCATCGTGGTCAAGGGTCTGACGGGCCTCACCGACGGACAAGAGATCAAGGCCCTCACGCTCCAGGAGTATGAGGCTGCTATGAAGAATGCCGCCGAGCTGGGTGCCAAGCAGGGATCGTCAGAGGGCTTCCTCGACGCCATGACGGGCAAGGGCGACAAGAAGTAAACCAAGAGAGTGCCATCGGGAGGAGGACGCTGTCCGCCTCCCATCATGGTCAACACATAAAAGAAGAAAACAATGACATTTACTAATTTTATCAAGCGACCGGTACTCTCGACGGTGATCTCCATCTTCTTCGTACTCCTGGGTACGATCGGACTGGTGTCGCTGCCTATCGAGCAGTACCCGAACATTGCGCCACCTACCATTAGCGTGATGGCCAACTATCCGGGCGCTGACGCACAGACGGTGCTCAACTCCGTGGTCACGCCGCTGGAGGAGAGCATCAACGGTGTGGAGAACATGACCTACATCACCTCGTCGGCAAGCAATAGCGGCCTGGCACAGATCACGGTCTTCTTCAAACAGGGATCCAACGCCGACATGGCTGCCGTCAACGTCAACAACCGTGTGCAGCAGGCTCAGGCTCTGCTCCCGGCAGAGGTGACCAAAGCGGGTGTGACGGTTTCGAAGCGACAGAGCTCCAACGTCATCATGTACTCGCTGACCACGGACGACGGACGCTACGACACGAAGTTCCTCAACAACTACAACAACATCAATGTCTCGCCGGCACTGAAGCGTGTCAACGGTGTGGGTGACGTGCAGAGCCCGTCCACGGCCGACTACACAATCCGTATCTGGCTCGACCCGGTGAAGATGAAGAACTACGGCCTCATGCCGTCCAACATCACGGCAGCCCTGGCCGAGCAGAACCTGGAGGCTTCTCCGGGTACGATCGGCGAGCAGAGCGACGTGGCCTACCAGTACACGCTCCGCTACAAGGGCCGTATGAAGACGTCGGAGGAGTATGGCAACATCGTCCTCACGAGCAATACCAATGGTCAGACACTCCACCTCAAGGATGTGGCCAGAATAGAACTGGGTCAGCAGTCCTACGGCGTGCAACTGAAGAACAACGGCCATCCTGCCGTGATGGGTATGGTGCAGCAGATTGCAGGATCCAACGCAACCCAGATAGCCAAGGACGTGAAGGCCGAGCTGGAGCGCCAGGCAAAGAACTTCCCACCGGGACTGAAATATACCATCGAGCAGGACGTGACGGAGTTCCTCTACGCCTCTATCGAGGAGGTGATCTTCACGCTCTTCATCACCCTGCTGCTGGTGTTCTTCGTCGTCTATATCTTCCTCCAGGACTTCCGCTCCACGCTGATCCCGATGATCGCCGTGCCGGTGGCCTTGATAGGTACGTTCTTCTTCCTATGGATCTTCGGATTCTCCATCAACTTGCTGACGCTATCGGCCCTGCTGCTGGCTATCGCCATTGTGGTCGATGACGCCATCGTGGTTGTCGAGGCCGTTCACGCCAAGCTCGACATGGGCTACAAGAGTGCGCTCACGGCCAGTATCGACGCCATGAACGAGATCTCGAGTGCTATCATCTCCATCACGCTGGTGATGTCGGCCGTGTTCGTCCCTGTGTCGTTCATCGGTGGTATGAGTGGTACATTCTACCGCGAGTTTGGTATCACGATGGCTATCTCCATCTTGATCTCTGCCGTCAACGCCCTGACACTCTCTCCAGCCCTTTGCGCCATCTTCCTGAAGCCGAAGGACGAGGAGGCGGAGGCCAACGGTGGCAAGAAGATGTCCTTCGTCGATCGCTTCCACGCGGGCTTCAACCAGTCGTTCGACAAGATTACAAACAAGTATAAGAAGGGTGTGGAGCGCATCATCAACAACCGCATCGTGACGGGTATCTCTGTCGTGGCGGGCATCGTGGCGCTGGTCTTCTTCATGGGTACGACCAAGACGGGTTTGATCCCTGACGAGGATACGGGTACGCTCTTCTGTACCATCTCTCTCCCCCCGTCAACGGGCCAGGACAAGACGCTGGAGGTTGGCGAGAAGATCGACGCCATGCTGGCCACCAACCCGTGGATCGAGCGTCGTGAGATGATTGCAGGTTACAACTTCATCGCTGGTGCCGGTTCCGACCAGGCCACCTTCATCATCAAACTGAAACCGTTTGACGAGCGTAAGTGGGGTATGATAGACCGCATCAAGTCCGTGTTCACGGGTGCGGGTATCGCAGGATTGTTCATCGATCCGAGTTCGTCCAACTCCGTGCTGGGTATGATCTATAAGCAGACAGCCACCATCAAAGGTGCACAGATCCTGGCCTTCGCGCCGCCTATGGTGTCCGGATTCTCGGCTACCAACGGTCTAACCTTCTCTATGGAGGACCGCACGGGTGGCGACCTCAACAAGTTCTACGACGTGACGCAGAAGTTCCTCAAGGCGCTGGGTGAGCGCGAGGAGATCCAGCGAGCCATGACCTCCTACAACCCGAACTATCCGCAGTATATGGTCAACATCGACGTGGCCAAGGCCAAGCAGGCTGGTACGTCGCCCCAGGCCATCCTCTCCACGATGTCGGGCTACTTCGGTGGTCAGTACGCCAGCAACTTCAACGCCTTCGGTAAGCTCTACCGTGTCTATATACAGGGTAGCCCCGAGAGCCGCATGACGATCGACAAGCTCAACGATGTCTATATACGCACCAACAACGGCATGTCGCCCATCAACGAGTTTGTCACGCTGAAGAGAACCTACGGTCCTTCCAGCATCGACCGCTTCAACCTCTTCACGGCCATCACCATCAACGCCACGGCTGCCGACGGCTATTCCTCTGGTCAGGCCATCAAGGCTGTGGAAGAAGTGGCCAAGCAGACGCTGCCCGACGGCTACACCTACGAGTATTCGGGTCTGACCCGATCGGAGCAGGAGTCGAGCAGTTCGACGGGTATGATCTTCATCCTCTGCTTCATCTTCGTCTATCTGATCCTCTCCGCACAGTATGAGAGCTACCTGCTGCCGCTGGCCGTATTGCTCTCCGTGCCGTTCGGTCTTGCGGGTGCCTTCATCTTCACACAGCTCTTCGGCCATAGCAACGACATCTATATGCAGATCTCGCTGATCATGTTGATCGGTCTGTTGGCCAAGAACGCCATCTTGATTGTGCAGTTCGCCCTGGAGCGCCGCCAGACAGGTATGGCCATCCGCTACGCTGCCATCCTTGGTGCCGTGGCTCGTCTGCGCCCGATCCTCATGACCTCACTGGCCATGGTCATCGGTCTGCTGCCGCTGATGTTTGCCTCAGGTGTGGGCCGCAACGGTAACCAGACACTGGGCGCTGCCGCCGTCGGTGGTATGTTGATCGGTACAATCTGCCAGGTGTTTATCGTGCCGTCGCTCTTCGCCATCTTCCAGTGGCTGCAGGAGCGCATCAAGCCGCTCGAGTTCCACGATGAGGAGAACGAGGAGGTGGTCCGCGAACTGGAGCAGTACGCCCAGGGACCTGCCGGCGACTACAAGCTGGACAATGCCCCCATGTGATAACAGGTGAGCCGTCCTCCCCTTCCCACGCTCCTCAAGGGGCGATGGGAAGGGAGGCTTCCCAGACAATATAATAAGGATACTTATAATAATAGACAATATGACAATCAAAAATATGACGCGCATGACGGGTGGTCGCCTGCTGCTCCTGGCAGGTCTCGCCACACTCTCGCTGACGGGATGCAAGAGCCTCTATGGCGACTACGAGCGTCCCGAGGTGAAGACGGACGGCATCGTGCGCGACCCCGTAAACGACCAGGCGACGCTGGAGGGAAGCAACGACTTCGGCAACCTACCGTGGAGAAGCGTCTTTACCGACCCGCAGTTGCAATCGCTGATCGAGAAAGCATTGGCCAACAACCCGAACCTTCTCAACGCCATGCTCAACGTGGACATTGCCGAGTCGCAACTCAAGGCCGCCAAGCTCGCCTACCTTCCCTCGCTGGTACTCGCCCCGACAGGCACCATCACCCACATGGGTGAGGGAGCAGAGGCCAACAAGAGCTACACGCTGCCCCTCGCGGCCAGCTGGAACGTGGACCTCTTCGGTACGCTCCGTTCTTCGAAGAAGGCTGCCGCCATGTCGCTCCTTCAGACCAAGGACTACCAGGTGGCGGTACAGACACGCCTCATCAGCAATGTTGCCAACCTCTACTACACGCTTCTCATGCTCGACAAGCAGATGGAGATCGTCACGGACATGGAGAACCTCACGAAGGACACCTGGGACATGATGAAACTGCAGATGGAGTTTGGACGCGCCCGCTCTACGAGCGTGCAGAGTGCGGAGGCTGCCTACTATAGCGTGAAGAACCAGAGCGTGAACCTCAAGCGGCAAATCCGCGAGAGTGAAAACTCCCTCAGCCTCCTGCTGGGAGAACCTGCTCAGACCATCGCTCGTGGCAAACTCGACGGCCAGTCGCTGCCAGAGAACTACGCTGGTGGCGTGGGTGTGCAACTGCTGAGCAACCGCCCCGACGTACACGCCAACGAGATGGCACTCGCCAGCTGCTTCTATGGTGTACAGAACGCACGCAGCCGCTTCTATCCGTCCATCAACATCACGGCCAACGCAGGCTGGACGAACGGACAGGGTACGATCAATCCGGCCAAGTTCTTGGTGCAAGCCGTAGGTTCACTCACCCAGCCGCTCTTCATGAAGGGTCAGCTGAAGGCGGGCCTTCGTGTGGCTGAGGACCAGTATAAGCAGGCTTACAACACCTGGCAGAACTCCATCCTCACGGCAGGATCGGAGGTGAGCAACGCTCTCGTGGCCTACAACGCAGCCAAGGAGAGCGAGGAACTGGAGCAGAAGCGCATCGACGTGCTCAAGAAGAACGTCGAGGATATCGAACTGCTCTACAAGCAGAGTTCAAGTACCTACCTGGAGGTCATCACGGCACAGCAGAACCTGCTCAACGCCCAGGTCTCACAGGTGCAGGATCAGTTCACGAAATTGCAGTCGATCGTCAACCTCTACTATGCCCTTGGCGGTGGTAGCAATTAACTAATAAGACAGTAAGATTATGAGTAGCACAATAATCAGTCCGAAGGCCGAGGTGTCTCCCAAGGCACGTATCGGCGAAGGTTGCAAAATATTCCCGTTTGTCTATATCGAGGACGACGTGGTGATTGGTGACAACTGTATCATCTTCCCCTTCGTGTCAATCCTCAACGGCACACGCATGGGCAACGGCAACAAGATCCACCAAGGCTCCGTCATCGCTGCCTTGCCGCAGGATTCCAATTTCAAGGGTGCCAACTCGCAGGTCGTCATGGGCGACATGAACATCATCCGCGAGAATGTGGTCATCAACCGTGGCACGCACGAGGGTGGCAAGACGGTCTTGGGCTCCAACAACGTGCTCATGGAGGGTGTGCATATCTCTCACGACACACGCGTGAGCAATTCTTGCGTCATCGGCTATGGCACGAAGATAGCGGGCGATTGCGAGATCGAGGACGGAGTGATCTTCTCCTCATCGGTCATCGAGAATGCCAGGACGCGCGTGGGTCGTGGCGCGATGATCCAGGCTGGAACGACCTTCTCAAAGGACGTCCCGCCCTATATCGTAGCTGGTGGAACGCCGGTAGGCTATGGTGGTGTCAACACCACGATGGCACGGGCTGCAGGAATAGATGAGAAAGTGATCAAGCATATCGCCAACGCCTACCGCCTGCTTTTCCATGGTCAAAACTCGGTGTTCGATGTTTGCCACCAGATCGTCGAGCAGGTGCCTGACTCGGAGGAAATTCGCATTATCGTCGATTTCCTTCGCAGTACAAAAGAAGGAATCATTAGTAAATTATAGTTTCATACCTATCGTAATTTACAAGAAAGAGGGAATGGCCGTGAGGTCACTCCCTCTTTGCTTTATCATTCTGGCCCAGACGAAAGAGGACGTTAGGCCTGCAATAGGATGGCGAAAAAAATGAGCCGACTCGATACAGAGCCTCATCAATAGGAGGCGGTACACTCGATACCCAACGCCTTCACGCGATCGCGGATGGCGTCGAGTTCCTCATGGGTGGCCTTTTCCAAAAACTGTCCAGGTGTCTCGCGGTCGATGGTGTAAATCATCACTTCGCGAGGCGCGATATATTTCACGGCCTCCAACCACGGGGCAACATACTCTTCTCCTACATTGGTCACATCCTCGCCCTCATCGTTCTTTCCACGAAGGAACATGGTCTGGACAATACATTGCCCGTCAAAGGACTTCATGCCTTCTATGATCTTCTTCACATCATAGGAAGGCAACGCTGGACGATCAAGGCGCTTTATGTAATCAGGGTTGACCGTATCGAGCTTGAGGATGTTGTTATCGACCTTGGCCAAGGCGGCATGGACCGCAGGGCGATGGATGAAAGTCGAGTTGCTCAAGACAGAGATCTTGGCCTCAGGACAGTAGGCGTCGCGCAGACGGATGGTTTCGTCGATGATCTCGGGAAAGTGAGGATTACTGGTCGGTTCGCCATTGCCGGCAAAAGTCATCACGTCGGGATGGACTCCCTCCTCATGCATCTCCTTGAGTTTCGCCTCCAGTGCGCGGGAGACCGCCTCGGTGGTCGGGAAGGGAGTATGCGTGCGATGGTCGGCATTGTAGCCACACTCGCAGTAGATACAGTCGAAACTACAGAGTTTGCCGTCGGCAGGTATAAGATTGATGCCCAAGGATATTCCGAGCCGCCGACTGTGCACGGGCCCATAGATGGGCGATGGAAATAGAATTGTTGACATAATCGTGTTCGTATGTTTATTTCTTGCAAAAGTACAACATTCTTTTCACACACCCAATCTTTTCACTTAGTTTGTTGTCAGCAATCACATAGGCAAGAAACAGGAAAAGGGGGTTGAAAAGGACGAAGAACCAAATAAAACTTAATATATTTGCCTATTTTGCATTTTTACGTTACCTTTGCAGCAACATTGGCTTATTGGCCTTATTGCGATTTTTAGAATAAGAAAGTAGAAGTTAGTTTCAGCAATGAAAAAGAAACGCAATCAAGCCCGCAATCACCGCAGTTTGCAGGTTATCACGCTATGTATCAGCACGGCCATGGTGCTGGTTCTGATAGGTATAGTCGTATTAACCGTATTCACAGGACGCAACCTCTCCAACTATGTGAAGGAGAACCTCACCGTCACCATGGTATTGCAACCCGACCTCACTCCCTCTGAGTGTGCAGCATTGTGCAAGAAGGTGCAACGCTTCAACTACATCACCAACGTGGAATACACGAGCAAGGAGCAAGCCCTCAAAGAAGGCACGAAAGAGCTGGGTGCCAACCCGGCCGAGTTTGCGGGGGAGAATCCTTTTACGGCAGAGATAGAGCTGCGTCTGAAGGCCAACTATGCCAACAACGACTCTATCAAGAAGATTGCCGCCGACCTGAAGCAGTTTAATGGTGTCTCTGACGTGACCTACCGACAGGACCTGGTCAACAGTGTGAACAAAATGTTGCGCAAGATCAGTTTCGTACTGCTGATCATCGCAGCACTCCTGACGGTCGTCTCGTTCTCCTTGATCAACAACACTATCCGCCTCAGCATCTATGCGCGTCGCTTCGCGATACACACCATGAAACTCGTGGGTGCCTCGTGGGGCTTCATCCGACTGCCTTTCCTGCGCATGGCCGTGGGACTGGGCTTGCTCTCCGCCGTCATGGCCTTGATCGTGCTGGGAGCCGGCATGCTCGCTCTCTACAACTATGAGCCGGAGATGCTGACGATCATCAATGGCGAGGTCATGGCCTTTACAGCGCTGGTAGTCCTGGCCGTAGGCATCATCCTCACCACGATCTGCTCCTGGCTCTCGGTCAACAAATTCCTGCGCATGAAGGCGGGAGACCTCTACAAGATTTAATCGCCGCCCGAAATGGGTCGGCCTCACTATCACGAGAAGGAAATAATACAAACATAGAATATGGATAAAAGTAAATTAGCTTTCGGCCGCATCAACTACATCCTGCTTGTAGTAGGTGTGGCGATCGTCGTCATTGGCTTCATCCTGATGAGCGGCGGCACATCGACCAAGGAGATGTTCAATCCCGAGGTGTTCAGCCCGACGCGTATCAAGGTGGCGCCTGTCGTCACGCTGGTGGGTTATATTACCATCATCGCCTCCATCCTCGTTCGTCCGAAGGGCGGAGAGGCAGGAGCCGAGATGGCAACACAATCGTCTGAAACCAACGTCACGGAGGCATAATGGAACTGATAGAAACCATCATCATCGCCATCGTAGAGGGATTGACCGAGTTTCTTCCCGTCTCTTCCACAGGCCACATGATCATCGCACAAAACCTGTTGGGAGTGCCGAGCACGCCGTTTGTCAAGGCCTTCACGGTCATCATCCAATTTGGCGCCATCCTCTCGGTGGTCCTGCTCTACTGGAAGCGCTTCTTCCAACTCAACCATACGCCAGCACCAGAGGGCAGCACGTCGCTCCAGAAGTTCCTTCACAAGTGGGACTTCTACTGGAAGATCTTTGTCGCCTTCGTCCCTGCCGTCGTGCTGGGTGGTCTCCTCAATGGCGTGATAGAGCATCTGCTCGGCAGCGTCACGATCGTTGCTATCATGCTGGTTGTTGGTGGTGTCTTCATGTTGTTCTGCGACAAGTGGTTCTGCCATGGCAAGGAGACCAACCCCGTCACCGAGAAGCGTGCGTTCCGCATCGGCCTCTGCCAGTGTCTGGCCATGATACCTGGTGTCAGCCGCAGTATGGCAACCATCGTCGGTGGTATGGCCAACGGACTGACGCGTAAGCGCGCGGCAGAGTTTTCCTTCTTCCTGGCCGTGCCCACCATGTTGGCTGCCACGTGCCTGGAGGTGTTGAAGATGATCCTGGCTGGCGAATTCGACGACATGTCGGGCAATATCTCCACGCTGCTCATCGGCAGTTTGGTCTCGTTTGTGGTAGCCATCCTTGCCATGAAATGGTTTGTCAGTTTCATTGCTAAATATGGCTTCAAACTCTTTGGCTGGTACCGCATCATCGTCGGACTGCTCATCCTGGGACTGCTCCTCACGGGCCACTCACTCCAAATGGTTGACTAAGCCGGGATGACGATCAATTTCAAAGAAGGGATACTCATCCCCATCGACAAGCCCTATGGCGTGACGAGTTTCAAGGCCCTCGCCCACATCCGCTACCTCTGCTCCCACGTCTTGGGTGGCAAGGTGAAGATGGGACACGCTGGCACACTCGATCCGCTCGCCACTGGCGTCTTGGTGCTTGCCACGGGAAAAAAGACGAAGCAGATCGAGACGCTGCAGCAACACACGAAGGAGTATGTCGCCACGATACAGCTGGGGGCGACGACCGTGAGCTACGACATGGAGCACCCGGTCAGCGCCACCTTCCCCACGGAGCATATCACGCGAGAGCTGATTCTTGAGACGCTGCAGCAGTTTATTGGCGAGATAGAACAGATACCGCCTACCTACAGTGCAGTAAAGGTCAACGGCGTCCGCGCCTATGACGTGCGCCGCAATGGCGAGCACATAGAGCTCAAACCCAAGCACGTCCGCATCGACGAGATAGAAGTGGTGTCGTTTGATGCCGAAAAGATGCAGCTCGTCCTGCGCGTAGTCTGCGGCAAGGGCACCTATATCCGTGCCTTGGCCCGAGATTTGGGCCGCGCACTCTCCTCGGGAGCTTACCTCACCTCCCTCCGTCGCACACAAGTGGGCGACGTGCGGGTGGAGAACTGTCTTTCCTACGACCATTTTGAAGAGTGGCTGGCACAGCAAACAATAGAAAAAGAAAACAAGTAAGATATGAAACTATCGCAGTTTAAATTCGATTTGCCACAGGACTTGGTGGCACTCTATCCCCATTCCTCCACCCATACCATCACTCGGCCCAACGGAACAACCGCCGAGTTTGACGTGGTAAGGCCCGACGAGGCGCGGCTGATGGTGCTCCACAAGCAATCGGAGACGATAGACCTGTATCATAAGGACGAGGAGGGCAACCCGATAGAGGGCGACTACATCCTCTTCAAGGATCTTGTGAACTATTTTGGAGAGGGAGACACCTTCGTCTTCAACGATACCAAAGTGTTCCCCGCCCGTCTCTACGGCACGAAGGAGAAGACGGATGCCAAGATCGAGGTGTTCCTGCTCCGCGAACTCAATCCCGAGATGCGCCTGTGGGACGTACTCGTCGAACCGGCACGCAAGATTCGTATTGGCAACAAACTCTTCTTTGAGGAGTCGGGCACCATGGTGGCTGAAGTGATCGACAACACCACCTCAAGAGGGCGCACCCTGCGTTTCCTCTACGACTGCCCGCACGATGAGTTCAAGAAAGAGCTCTTCGCCCTGGGCGAGGCACCACTGCCCCGATATATCATCGACAACCGTCCGAAGGAGGAAGGACAGGACTTTGCCCATGCCACCGAAGAGGACATGGAGTACTTCCAGACTCCGTTCGCCAAACACGAGGGTGCTGTCACGGCTCCCAGCACGGGCATCCACTTCTCGCGCGAGATGCTCAAGATGATGGAGATACGAGGCATCAATCCTGCCTATGTCACCCTTCATTGCGGTTTGGGCAATTTCCACAAGATTGAGGTGGAGGACCTGACGAAGCACAAGATGGACTCGGAGCAGATGTTCATCACGTCTGAAGCCTGCGAGATCGTCAACGACACGAAGCGCAAGGGGCATCATGTGTGCAGCATTGGAGCAAGTGTGGTCAAAGCCACTGAGACGGCTGTGGGCACAGACGGCCTACTGAAGGAGTTTGAGGGATGGACCAACAAGTTTATCTTCCCTCCCTACAACTTCGGCTTGTCCGACTCGATGGTAGCCAACTTCTACCACCCCTATTCCACGCTGCTGATGACTCAGTGTGCATTTGGAGGCTACGACATGGTGATGAAGGCATACGAACTGGCTGTCGCCAACGGTTACAAATTTGGATGCTACGGAGACAGTCTGCTCATCCTCAACGACTAATCAGCCTTGCTACATCGTCTGTATCTCTCCTTGGGTTCCAATCTTGGCAACCGTAGGCAACTGCTCCAGTCAGCCATCGCCCTACTGAGGGAGCGTGTCGGCTCGGTGGAACGCATATCTTCCTTTATAGAGACGGCACCATGGGGCTTCGAGAGCGAACATCAGTTTCTCAATGCCTGCGTCTGCATCAACACCAGGATGACCCCACGCGAGGTGCTGGAAGCTACGAACCAGATAGAGCGTGAACTGGGCAGGACACGGAAGTCGTCCAATGGTCAATATGCTGACCGCCCGATAGACATCGACATTCTCCTCTATGATGACATACAGGTAAACGAACCCGATTTGGTCATTCCGCACCCCCACATGGAGGAACGCGATTTTGTCATGATTCCTTTACAAGAAATCAGACCCGAAAAACAGGGGTAAGCCCTGCTATCAACAACAAAGGTTTTTCTCTTTCGTGAGAAAAACCTTTGTTGTTATCATACCCTTTAGAGGGGTGATAATATGCTCCGTCAACGATATTAGGTTCGTTGGGCCACGAAGTTATGTTCATCGGCCTACGAAGTTAACTTCATCGGCCTACGAAGTTAACTTCATCAGCCAACGAAGCTAAGTTCATATTTTCACCCCTTTTTCTATACTTTTGGCCTATTTTAGACTCTTTTCCCGCTACAACGAGTCTATGTGGCGTTTGAAGCAGGATTTGATGAGAGACTGCCTTTGAAAAGAAAAACGAATTGTTTAGATTTTTCGTTTAGATTTAAGGCAATCATCATACACCATCAGTCCTTTCACCGTTAGTAGATATTTCTGGCGAGGATGACGTGGCGAATTTGGGTATTTCATTTTTACCAATCCTTCTGTAATGGCTGGCGTAAGAGAATATTCAAGGAAATTGGGGCGGTTCTTCAAGCCAACAGCTTCCATCATTTCCTTTACGCTCTTTTCACCTGTGCCAATTGTAACAAGCAACCGTTTTATGTTTTCTGATAAGATTGATACCGAATTATCAGAACTTGTATGGGCAGTTGTATGGATGCTTGTATGGGTGCTTGTATGGGTGGAATCTACATCGTTATAACCTACAAGCATATAGCGGTTCTTCAGCTCATGATGTTCACCCATCAACAAATTACGGAAAAACTTAATAAGGAAAGACTTATTGGGTTCTATACCCTTTGACGGATTACGATAGTTCGCACGAACAAGGGCATTGCGGAAATACCACGAGTTGTCGGCAAATAAATCGTTATCGACCTTGAATCCAATTGAACGCAAATATTTAATGACAAACACCGCAGTGGTTCGTGTGTTGCCCTCACGGAACGGATGGTTTTGCCATAGCAACGTTACAAAATCTACAATGTGATCAATAATTTCATCCGTGTTCAATCCTTTGTAATTAAAGTCCTTTTCTTGTTGAATGTCATATCGTAACGCCATCATAATGTCGGCAGCACGTCCATACACAACGCTATCGCCACGTAACACCCATTCCTTTTTGCTGATGTCATAGGACCGCAGTTTACCTGCATGTTTGAATACACCCTCGAACAAGTGCCTATGGATATTCAAAAACTCCAACGCGGTGAACGAGAAAGACTGCTCGTTCAGCAACTTGGCAATATTGGCAGCTACTCGATCGGCCTCTTCCTTTTCTGCATCGTCTTCGTCATGTGTTGTTTTGTTGACATAGTACGACTTCAACTGTTCACGCACATCATCAATGGTAATGTCACCTTCAATATGCCTGACGGCCGTCTCCTTCAGATAGTCGGAAACCTTCAGACCATCCACATCCTGCAGACCGATAGCCGTACGCCATACCGAAGCCCTCTCGCGCTTATGTGGCTCTGCCACACGCTCGTAAGCTTCGAAATCAAGATATTGTTGCTTGCTCTTGTTGTCCATCGCATTTATTTTTTATCTCAACCAAACAGCAGTTCAATTTTTCTCAAATATCAAACTCACCCTCGGTATTAAACACAGCACTGAAATCATCCTCAGTAACACAATTAAGCACTTTACTTCTTACCGCCAACTTGCAGAAATCTAACCGAAGCATTCTGTCACCTTTCTTCCTCAGCATCTGAATTCTACTGAAACTTAGACAATCCTGCGCATATTTAGCAAGCGCCTTTGCTTTTGGCAAATTGTCAGTCTTGTCATCTCTGTGTGGTTCAAGTAGGGAAAAGTCATAGCCATTATTTCCATCGTGTCTAACGATAATAAAGTCGGGATAAAATCTCTTTGTTTCATTGCCACACTCGTATGGAATGCATAAAGCCCATGGCTTGCGGTCTTGATTGCGAAGCCAGCAAATATACTGTGGATGTTTTCGTTCTTCATCCAAAGTCTGTGGCTCCCATCCTTTCAACTTGAATGTGGCTGTACCTTCTGCATTCACAAACAGATGATCAGTACAAGTATTGCCATCGTTGTCAAGGTCTACATTGATAGTTTCCGGCAAATGGAATAAATGCTTGGAGACTGTACTGCCCTGTGCAACGAGATTATTATATTGAAGTCTATAATTTTCCTGAAGATGTTTAGTTTTGGGACGATACAAGTCGGCCAACCGCTCAAACTCACCTTTGGCGTAACCCATTAGTAAATCACGCTGATGCTGGTCGGCTGCATACAGAATAACATCATACATATAGGCATACTCATCCTCTCCATCTTCATATAAATCGGCGTATTTGTCACCTATACCTTCCCCACATAGCAAGATGTTAGCTTGCACATATTGGTGGCTTAGACCAGCATCCGTTCTTGAAAAGAGGTTGGGGCCTTGCTGAAAATCATAGGTATTCCCGCTCTTGTAAAATTCCACACTCAGAGTGTTCAACTGGAATGTCAATGCCTTTTCTACCAATGCTTCATATTCGTTTGCCGCTTTCAATTGCTCTATATATGTATGTATTCTTTTTGCAACAGCGTCTTTCACCTCATCTACAGCTTTAGCAGTATCATCCATTTTTGCCATAACTGCAAGACGAGCCATATCGAAGAGGGCTCTCAGATAGTTTCTTGTCACGGTGGACTTTTTCACCTCGTAAGTCAGAATTTCTGCCTGATTGATGGCATCTTTCACTTGTTCGTATGGATCGGTGATGACATCTGAATTTGCAGACGTTTCTACTTCTCCCATATTGTCAGCGTCAAACTCGCTTTGATTTTGTGCCGGTTGGATAATTTCAACATCTGGCTGCTGGGTATTTGGCATTGTGCTATACTGTTCTGGTACATCTGATGAATTTGGCGAGGAGCCGACGGATGTAGCCACCGCATCCGTCCTAGATGTTCCAACAGTACAAACTAAAGTTGTTTGGGCTGCTGATGCGTGCGATTGTTGCGGACTCAATGAAGTCGGTGTAATGGGTCTTTTGGCGGTCATCACCACTGTCGTTTTCTTGCCACCCTGCACGGTTTGTATGTCAGTAGGCAAATCACCGCCTTCTTCTTCCGAAAGGTTCTTTACGACATCGGCTACCGTATCCGCGTCAAAGTGCGGCAGATACAGATGTACATAATTAAGCGATTCGTCAACTTCAATGCGCATTCTCAGTGGCGTACGAATCATTCTGCCAAGCAGTTGAGCTATGTATGTGGCATCTTTTGCCACACGATATGACATCATGGCTTCAGCACGTGGACAATCCCATCCAGTAGTCAATGCTTCCTTGAAAAAGACTATCTTTATGTTTCTGTCGTCGTTGATGGCCGACGGCTCACAATAAGGTACCTCCAATCCGTTGACAGACAGTGTGCCTTGCTCCCCAAAAGCATGAACCACCTCGCCTTTCTCAAACGTTTCGCCCGTGCGTCGTTCCACTTCACGCAAACACTCGTCCAAATCGGTTGTAGAAACTCTACCCGTTGTGCCGGCCTCCACCTGAATCAGAAAAACAGGGCACACATTCTGATAATGTTGTTTCTCGGTATAGTCGTGCCAATGGAGGCACTTGTCCTTCCATTCGTCGGCCGCTGCTTGAAGTACAGCCAAGTTTTTGTTTATCGCACTTTCTTCTGGATAGTGAATTTCAACAATGTCCTTCAGCAGTCCCGACTCACGCACCTCTTTCGGAGTTACAACCACCTTGTTTAAGGTTGAAAGGCTTGCACTGCCCAGCTTGTTGAAGCGCTCTGGTGTGGCACTCATGCCGATGATGAAAGGCAAAGCGGAAAGGCCGTCTTTAGGACTTCCGTTTACGAACTTCTGCATGATGGTTGTCTGGTTGACTTTTGCTCCGCGATGTGCCTCATCAATAATGAGCACAAGATTCTGTCCGTATTCCTCTATGGTGTTTTCTATGGTTTCCCAAATCGTATAGTCACGACCATCGCCTGTACCAACCATCTTGCTGCCTTTGCCTAACTTCTGCGTATTGAGGAAATAGACCATACCAGGCTCAAGTTTCTCGCCACGAAACGACTCATCCAATGTCTTGAACTGGCTTATAACGAGTTTGTTGCAATATCTCACCAATTTCTGCTTGCTCTGCTCGTTCAGTTCTGGCGAGTCACTAAGCCAAATGAAAATACTGTCGGGTATGGCAGCCACCAGTCCATCGTCATCGCCACACAGCATCGATTCTATGAAGTTTGCCATCATGATGGTCTTTCCTGCACCTGTAGGAGCTGTAAACGAGATGATTTGCTTCTGTCCGAAATGCTGCCAGTTCATTTGAGCCATGGCTGCAGTCCGGCGGAGTTCGCCGACTCTGTCTTTCTGAAAGGGTTTAAGTGATATGTTCATATTGTGTGTCGTCGTTATTTTGTTGCATAATTGATACGGAAATTGTCCAAATAGTCACGGTAGAGCTGGAAGGTTTTCATCCCTTTCAGTTCGTTTGTCATAGCGAGGTACGCATTCTGGCTGTCTGTAATCAGATACACCACCTTTATTTCGGGGTGTTGGCTTATGTCTTCCTTGAAACGTACAAAGAAAGCCTCATCTGTCAATATGGCCATGCGATTGTTGGGCAAAATGGCATAATCGTCTGTGATACGCTTTGGACATTTGCCTATTGCCCCTGCTTTCATCCATAGCAACGGCAACAATTCTTGCAACTGGCGTCCTCTCGCCACAGAACGCTTGTCCAAGAAGCCGAGTTTAAAGAAGGCTGCATTAGCCTTGAATCCTTCGCTCATTGGCATTTTAACGGGTATGGTTTCCTCTATCTGTCCCATCACCTCGCTCACCTCAGCCTTTATTCGCTTGAAGTCGGCATCCTTTTCTGCCACGATGTAGAAGCGAGTGATATGGCTGTTGCCGTCTAATGCTTCCATCCATGCCTCCGCCTCATTTACGTCAAACAAAATGCTGGCATTATAGCTGTCATCTTCTGACACGAGGAACGGCACGTCGTCACTCATCGTTGGCAACTTCACATCTTTTTGCTTGTTGATAAGCGTCACCAAGGCTTTCTTCTGCTTCTTTGTGGCATCGACTGGCAGGAAGTTGATTTGCGTAAACTTTCTGTCGGTCAGTTTCGTTTCTGTCAGCGATGTTATGTAGTCGCCCTCGATAGGCTTGCCGTTCACATCCTCGCCAAGTATGCTACACTTCGTTCGTGGCCAGTTCACATAGCGGGCAATTCCCCACTTTTCCCATTCTTCATCGCCGGGTCGAATACCTTGCGGTCTCAGTTCCTTTTCTTTCGGTTCACCAATCTCATTGTTGGTCACCATAATGCAACGGCGGTGTCCGCCATCTTCCTTGTTCAAGAGGTTTACGGCATGGAGGGTCGTACCACTTCCGGCAAAGAAGTCGAGGATTAGGGCGTTAGGCTTGTTGGCTACAAAGAACCGGATAGTGTCGTGGACAGCGTAGAGAGATTTGGGAAATTCAAAACGTTTATCATTAAAAATATTTCTAATTAATGTTGAACCATATGCAGATGCGTCATGTAATGCAATCTTCCATTGTGTAGGAGCAATACTTAAAGAATCATCATCGCATTCTTTCTTTACCGTAACAATGGAATTATTGTTATTTGAGTAACCTATTATTTCAAATTCCCCAGAAATAACCTTATTATATTCTCCATTTGGCAAATAATTTATCACAAATCCATAAGATGTTTCCTTGCCTACTTTAATGCGGCCCTGTGATATTCTATTTTGAAGTTCTTGTGGCCCAACTTGCCAACACCCTTGACTTCCATTGGCTCTCAATGGTAGGACTTGAATTAATCCAAGACAATCCGTGTCTTTATCTACACCTTGAGGCAATGATTTTCCTATTTTTTTGATATTTTTAGAAACAGGATCAACATAAATAGCATAATATAACCCCATTCTTTCTTGCCTTGAAGAATGGGATCCTCTTCTCATCATCGATGTCCATCCCAACTTGGCTATGTTATTTTTCCCTTCATGTTTAGATTTTATTGCGGAAGGTGACCATTCTATACCTAAATCCAATGGACAAGGGCTTGCAGTTCCAATCATAACAACATATATATACTCATCAGCTCTTCTGAATCCATTTCTTGTTACACCTTTGGGATTTACCAATGTACTCACCATCTGAATCCTCGCCTCAGGGAACATCTGCTCCAACAGGCATCCAAGATGATGATATTCCAGTTCATCAATCGTTACAATCAGCACCGAGTCGTTAGGGTTAAGCAGTTTCTTGGCTATCTTCAACCGTGCCTCCATCATCGACAACCACTTGGAGTGACGATACGCATCCGTACCGTCAACATAGTCGCAGTTGTATTTCCAATCGTGCGAGTCGGGCTTGTTGTAAGGAGGGTCTATATAGATGCAGTCCACCATACCCGGATAAAGATAAGCAAGAGTCTGTAAGGCATGATAATTATCCGCCTCTATCAGCGTATGCCACAAGTCGCTGTCGGGTGCATTCTCCACACTGTCCATGGGCTTCAGATAAGGATATATCACATCGCCACGCTGCGCCACAGCCACTAAATCGTCAAGCAAGAAAGTCTTATCCTCCAGAGAAGCAAGATTTCGGCACACGGCATTGTCTTTCTCAATGTCTTGCACCTCATACACGTCATTAGGAGTATTGCCACGCAAAGCCACCTTCGTGCCACGACGAATCGTCACCTCTGGCATAAGTACATTATCAGGTAAATGGTTCTCGTAAACCAGTCCAAACCTTTTCTTCTTAGTCAGTCGATCCACCTCTTCTCTGATTTGCTCTTGCAATTCAGTATTAGGTATTCGCTCTATATATTGGTCTATTGCAGCCATTCTTTTCTTGTATATTTATAGTTAATGTATTTACTTCTCATGCCCATTGCAGTATTTTTTTGTTAGACCGATGCATTTGACGAAATATTAAGAAGTTTCTCGCCTCTATCCAGCATTTCTTCGTCTGCAAGAGCATGGAGAAAGCATCCAAGTTATTGCGTTCTACATCTCTTTTTAAACAAGACATGACTAATTCAAATTATCGCTATCACAATTTTGCTTTTTTCTACCCTTTTCTCACTGACAGACCTTTCGCCTGTACTGTTAATACGGGCTTTCAGCCCGTATTAACAGTACAGGCCGAAAAACATTTAGATTTTTACAACCTTCCACCCTGCTCCTCAATAAGCTGTTGGATGGCGAGTCTGAGTTGGTCCATATCATGGAAAACGACTCCATGCATTCCAACCTTTCGCGCGCCCTCAATATTGTCTGGGCGGTCATCTATGAAGACGCACTCCTCGGGACGCACACCAAACTTCGAAAGAAACAACTCGTAGATTTCTCGTTCGGGCTTTAAGTAGTGACAGGTGTAAGAGATAAGGCTATCCTCCAGGGGAGAGAATACCCGAGGGAAACGGTCGATAACCTCATGTACTTTCGCAGACCAGTTGCTCAGACCCAACAAGCGGTAGCCCTCAGCTTTGAGCTGGCACATCCATTCATACATCCCCTCCGTCTCTCCCGTAAACATATCAGCGAAATGCTTGTCGAAACGATCTATCGCATCGGCATACTCGGGCCATTGACGTTGCTGACGCTCTATATAGTAATGGAAAGGATGAAAGGCGCGATCTACCTCGTCGCTAAAACTATGCGGCAGCGCTTGGGCAAAAAACTGACGTGCCTTCTCCTCGCTATGAAAATAATCCGAGAAATAGGCGATGAAATCATGCTGCACGAGCACGCCGCCGAAGTCGAAAACAATGTTTTTTATCATCTTAATCGTTATTATATGCGATGGGTATGAAATGGTTGATAAGTTGGATTCAAGAACATGGCTTCTCGACATCACTCAACTTCCTTTCTGCAAAACTACTAAAAAGAATTGAGTTGGCCAAATCGGAGGAAACGAAAACAAAGATTTAGGCGAATAGAAGGAGGATTCTCGTGCTTTTTTCATACTTTTGCATTGCGGAAAGGAGGGGCGACCTATCAAGTTCATACGACAGTCCCCAACGACTTTCTTATAACTAAGGACAAACAAAGAATGATGATTGAATGGTTCATAGGCGTGGTCATCGGCCTGGCGGTTGGGTTGACCATCGGTATTCTTCTACAGAAATCGAAACTCGTAGGCCGGCTGCAAGCCTTGGAAGGTGAGGCAGCGGGACTCCGCCGACAGATGGAGGGAGAGCGGTCTGCAGCAGCAAAGCAAGTAACGCAGATCCGGGAGGACGCTTCGCGGCAAATGCGACAACTCACTGATCGTGACGAGGCGCTGCTTGCGAACGAGCGCAATCTGCATGACCGGGAGATGGAAACAGTGCGTAGCGCACACGCCAAGCAGATCGCGTCGCTCGAATCACAGATAGCGGAGGAGCGCAGACATGCCACAGAACTACGGGAGGAGAACAACCGCCAATGGGCGCAGCGTCTTGATACGCTCCGCGAGGAGATGCGGAAGAATGCGGCCGAACAGTTGGCTGCCAAACAACGATCCCTACAGGAGGACAACCGCCAGCAGATGGATGAGCTACTCAAACCGATCAAGGAACAGTTTGCCGACTTCAAGCGGACGGTGGAGGAAAACAGGGCGCAAAGCGAGTTGAACAAGAAGGATCTGCAGAACACATTCGAATCGACGATGCGCCTCTTCCAGCAGCAACAGCAGCAGGCAGTAGCTTCAATGAAGGAGCAGACAGCTCGCATCGGTTCAGACGCTGCCAACCTCACCCGTGCGCTCAAGGGCGACAGCAAGCAGCAGGGCGACTGGGGAGAGATGGTCTTGGCTACCCTTTTGGAGAATAGCGGACTGCGCAAGGACGAGGAGTACTTTGTACAAGAGCAGACCAAAGACAGCGAGGGCAGAAGTTTCCGCCCCGACATCATCGTTCGCTTCCCAGAAGGTCGGAGCGTGGTGATCGACTCCAAGGTCTCTTTGACGGCCTATGCCAATGCCGTGGCTACCGAGGACGACGCACAGCGCGACCGCTTGCTGCGCGAGCATGTGCAAAGCGTACGACGCCACGTCGATGAACTGGCAGAGAAGGACTACAGCAAGTTGGTGGATGACGCTATCGGTTTTGTCCTGATGTTCATTCCCAACGAGTCGGGCTACATCGCCGCCATGCGACAGCAGCCGGACCTGGGTCGATACGCCTATCAAAAACACATCATCATCATCTCTCCCAGCAATCTTCTGATGGCCTTGCAACTGGCGTACAACCTCTGGCAGTACGACCGACAAAACAAGAATGTGGAGAAGATCGTCAAGGCTGCAGCCGACCTGTACGACAAGGTGGCGGGATTTGGAGACACCTTCTCCTCGCTCGGCGACCTGATAGCGCGCCTGTCGGGGGCGTTTGAGAAAGCAAGACTGCAACTCTATGATGGCAAGGGCAACGTAATGCGCCGCATCGAAGGACTCAAGTCGCTCGGCGTAACACCCAAAAAGAGTATCAAAGACCTCGACAACCATGCGTTGACCAGCTCAGGGGATGACACGCAGGCTTAAGAATAGGGGCACATAAAAAGGATCTTCATTAATATATATAAGGAGAAAACGGATGATAAGAGCTTCTTTTGAGAGTGACTACAATAACGGCTGCCTGCCGGAGATTCTCCGCCGCCTGTCGGAGACCAACGATGAGAAGTCGAGCGGCTATGGTTTCGACCCTTATACCGAAAGGGCAAAGGACCGGATCCGCAAGGCGTGCGACATGACGGAGGCAGAAGTCCATTTCCTTGTGGGCGGCACACAGACCAATGCTACAGCCATCGACTCGCTGCTGCAGGGCTGCGAGGGTGTGCTTTCGGTCGATACGGGCCACATCAACGTCCATGAATCGGGGGCAGTAGAGGCTTTCGGACACAAGGTATTGGTACTTCCTGGTATAGCTGGAGGCAAGATGGCTGCCTCGCAGATCGACGACTACATGCGCAAGTTTCTTGCCGACGAGACCTACCCACACATGGTACAGCCTGGCATGGTCTATATCACACTTCCAACGGAACTTGGCGCACTCTATTCGCGCAAGGAATTGGCCGAGATCTATACTGTATGCCAACAGTACGGACTGCGACTCTATGTCGATGGGGCACGGCTCGGTTACGGGCTGATGGCGGAAGGCAACGACATCAACCTGCCGTTTCTTGCACACCATTGCGACGCCTTCTACATAGGAGGCACGAAGGTGGGAGCATTGCTGGGCGAAGCCTTGGTCTATACCAACACGCGCGCACCCAAATATATCTTCACCATCATCAAGCGACACGGTGCATTGCTCGCCAAGGGTCGTGTCTTGGGCTTGCAGTTTGACACGCTCTTCACGGACGACCTCTACTTTCGCGTCTCTCGACATGCGATCGACATGGCCCAAGCATTGCGAAAGGTCTTCGCCAAGCATGGCTTGTCCCTCGGCATCGACTCGCCAACCAACCAGCAGTTTGTCATCCTCTCCAAAGAACAGAAACAACGGTTGGCGGAAGATATAGCCTTCGAGATATGGGAACCCCTCTCCGATGACCGCTTGCTATGCCGCTTTGTGACCTGCTGGGCCACAACGGAGGCCGACATCGTGGCCCTCGACGAGGCATTGGCACACATATTGGCAGCTAACACCTGACGCTTAACCTATTTCACTAAAAAATAGTAAAACGAGCTTATAGATTTATACAGATATTTTTCTTGCGATTAAAAACTGAAGACATGAGAAGAAGAAGACTAACAACTGCTCTTTTGAGCTTACTCCTTTCGATAGTGGCGTTTGCAGCCCAAAAGAATCTGGACAAGGACATTACTATGGTGACTTATGAACAAGGATGGATGGACATGAATGGGACATTGTCCTTGAAAAATAATACCGGTGTGGAGGTCAAGAATGTCGTATTCTTGATTACCTACCTTGACATGTCAGGCAACGAACTTGATTATGAGGAGTTTAACAAATTAGTAAGCATAGCACCAGGAAAGACAAAAAAGATCGACATTCCGGCCTACGAACAGGAACGATTTTATCACTATTACAAGTCACCAGGTAATGAAATGGAACCGAAAACTGCCTTCAAAATCAAGTTTCAGCTAAAGGATTATAATGTAGAAGGAGAGGCCGAAGAACTTAATAGTAGTAGTCTAATTAGAGAAAGGAACACTAAAGATGGTTTTTACCTAATTATTGCTATCAGCATTCTACTATTCCTCATAGGCATATCAATTGGTTTGTATGTCATGGTTGCTGTGATGGCACAGAAACGGAACCGAAACGTAGTGATCTGGATTTTATTGAGTCTCATCGCGACGCCTTTATTGATGATCATCATCCTTCTGGCTATCGGGGAAAACAAAGACTATAACCCTCAAATCCGCAACTAATAGGACTAAGGTTTTTTTTTGCTTGCAAAGCGAGAAATGATCATTTTGTGGCACATGTTCTTGTGCAGCAGAAACGTCTCGGGCACAAAAACCCCTACCCCACAAAGCGACTTGAGGTAATACAGTCTGTATTCCTACGGGATATTTGTTGACTATTATTGCCATGTTCTACTCGCTTTGCATATTGCGCTACTAAGTTACGAAGAAAAAATGAATTACTCAAGCATTTATACTATTTATTTAATGAGTAAAATTCTGAGATACCTTGCACTATTCTTGCAAAAACCGTTTTAACAGCCATTTGTCGTCCAAAGACAACAAGTCCACCAAAATGAGACATCGGGGTTTACATATCCTCCATCGACAGGCCTTGATATCCGATATCGTATTTTTTGAATTTTCCTGTTGCCTGAAAGAAATGTTCGGCTTTATCTTTCAAAATACCGAGATTTATATCTTTGGCTTGGCGTTTAACCTCATAAAAGGTGACTTTTTGTTCCAGTTCGTCGGCTGCGATCAGATCGATTTCGTTCTCTCCTTTTCTGTCCCACCAGGAAGCTATCTGCGTATATTCTTCACTTTCTATCATCTTCGCCAAAAAGTATCTTTCCAGCACTTTGCCAGTGTATGTGGTGTAGTCCTTATCCATGAGCATCTTTAGTTTTTTATTGGCACCAACCTCAATCATGTATCCATATTTATAGATGTAGCGAAACCAAACGCGAAGGAAGTTATCTTCTATCTGATAGTGAATGTTGCGATTAGCCTTTTGAAACATCGGGGTATAACGAGAAATCAAACAATAGTCATTCTCCAGTTTGGCGAGATAGCCCGCAATTTCTATTTTCATGATGCTTTCAATTTCACCTCGAGTCGTGTAACCAGAAGCGATAAGTTGTAATATCTCGAAGTAGCGGGCATAGTCTTTGCCAAATTCTTCTATCAGCATATTTTTTCCTTCGTATATGAAATAAGAATTTTTTGCAACAAACTTCTCTGTCATCTGTTCTTTGGTCATCGCTCCTGCATCCATCATCATTTCAACATATTCCGCAACTCCGCCAGTATAACTGTAGAGTGCCAGCAAATCTTCGTTGGTATAAGCAGAATTATATGAAGAGAGTATCTCCTTGACAACAGAAGGAGGAAATGGAGTGACTTTGATTTCTCCAGTCTGCCTGCCATAGAGTGGCTGCTTGTTGTTTTTAAAAATGACATTCATTAGTGAATAGACAGAACCACAAACTACGAGGTTGATATGAGCCTCTTGTTTGTTAAGATCCCAGATTTTTTGCATGTCAGAGAAGACAGACGGATTAACTCTCTTGAAATCTTGAAACTCATCTATAATGAGGGTGAGAGGGCGATTTTTGGATAGTTGGAGCAAATATTTAAAGATGTCGGCAAAGCGTACTACTTCACCGAGAATAGGAAGCTGGAGTTTACTTGTTATCTCTTCGACAAAATCTTTGCAGAGTTCTGCCTCTGTTTTTCTTGCAACAAAAAAATACAGCATATCCTGAACATCCTCGTATGCCTTTATCAACAAGGATGTCTTTCCACTGCGTCGGCGTCCAGTCACGATAGTGAAACGAGCCGTTTGCAAAGATAGTCTTCTTGTCTCTTGCAATTCTTTTATTTCGTTATGCCTTCCAAAAAACTTCATATTCCTGCTACTTTAGAGTTTCTTTTTTATCTCTATTTTCGTAACCAGTATTTCTGAAACCGTGGTTACGAACGCAAAGATAACAAAAAAATGCTGACTACCAACACTTTCATTGACTGTTTTAAGCTTTTTTATTTATTCATTCATTAGACACATTTCCGAAATGGCGGTTTCGAACACAAAACGAATCAGGTATTGTTTGAATCGTAAGCACTGTATGGAATGGAGTGCAGCAGACATGAAAGTCCATTGGCAACCATTATACTAAGATAGAAAAAGCAGAATGGCTTTGTAAGGAGAAGAACAGAAATGACAATGGGGAAACCGCACTTGTAGCACCGTTTCCCCATCATCGTTTCGCAGTTTTCTACGGCTCTGCTTATTCCTTGTTGGCACGCTTGCGCTCCAAGTGGTCAAGGATAATCTTGCGCATACGGATGCTCTTCGGAGTCACTTCGACATACTCATCGGCCTTGATATACTCGAGACACTCCTCAAGGCTCATCTCCACCTTCGGAATGACGCGGGCCTTGTCGTCGCTACCGCTTGCGCGCACATTGGTAAGCTGCTTGGCCTTTGTCACATTGATGACAAGGTCGTTCTCGTGGATATGCTCGCCAACCACCTCGCCGCCATAGACTTCGTCGCCCGGATCAATGAAGAAACTACCACGGTCTTGCAGTTTGTCGATAGCATAGGCGTAGGCCGTTCCAGTCTCCAAAGCGAGCATCGAGCCGTTGGTTCTCCTGACTATCTCTCCCTTGTACGGCTGGTAATCCTTGAAGCGATGGGCCATGATAGCCTCTCCCTGGCTGGCCGTGAGCACATTGGTACGCAGGCCAATAATGCCACGCGATGGTATTTCGAAGGTGATATTGACACGGTCGCCCTCAGTATCCATTCCCAAGAGGTCGCCCTTTCTGCGCGTCACCATATCAATCATCTTTGACGAGAAGTCGTTGGGCACATTGATGGTCAATTCCTCAATAGGCTCGCACTTCTGACCATCGATCTCCTTATAAATCACTTGCGGCTGGCCTACCTGCAACTCGTAGCCCTCACGACGCATGGTCTCAACAAGCACGCTGAGATGGAGGACACCACGACCACTGACAATCCACTTGTCGGTAGAACCCTCAAGAGGCTTGACACGCAGGGCAAGATTCTTCTCAAGCTCCTTTTGCAAGCGATCGTTGATATGGCGGGAAGTGCAGAACTTGCCCTCGCGACCGAAGAAGGGAGAGTCGTTGATGGTGAAGAGCATCGACATGGTCGGCTCATCGACGGCAATGGGAGGAAGCGGCTCTGGGTGTTCGAAATCAGAAATCGTATCGCCAATCTCAAAACGCTCCAAGCCAATGACGGCACAGATATCACCCGAGCTGACGGCATCGGTCTTCTTGTGACCCATACCCTCGAAGGTGTGCAACTCCTTGATTTTTGTCTTCTCCTGCGTGCCATCGCGGTGGCAGATGGTGATGTTCGTGCCATTGCGAATCGTACCTCTGTGGACACGTCCCACAGCAATACGTCCTGTGTAGCTGGAGTAATCCAGCGACGTGATGAGCATCTGCGGCGTACCCTCAAGGACGCGTGGAGCCGGAATAACTTCCAAAATCTTGTCGAGCAAATAGTCGATATTGTCCGTCGGAGTTTTGAAATCTGGACCCATCCAGCCATTCTTGGCCGAACCATAGACGACGGGGAAGTCCAACTGATCCTCTGTCGCATTGAGGTCACACATCAGGTCGAAGACCATCTCATAGACTTCCTCCGGGCGGCAGTTGGGCTTGTCCACCTTGTTGACCACCACGATGGGCTTCAGACCTATCTGTAGGGCCTTTTGAAGCACGAAACGGGTCTGCGGCATCGGGCCCTCAAAGGCATCGACAAGGAGCAAACAACCATCGGCCATATTGAGCACGCGCTCCACCTCTCCACCGAAATCAGAGTGACCCGGCGTGTCGAGGATATTGATTTTCACACCTTTCCAGTTGATACTGACGTTCTTACTCAGAATGGTTATACCGCGCTCTCGCTCCAGATCGTTGGCGTCGAGCACTTCACCGCTGTTATCCTGTCCATCGCGGAAGAGTTTGCCCGCGAGCATCATCTTATCGACCAGCGTTGTCTTGCCGTGATCGACATGTGCAATGACTGCAATGTTACGAATATCTTGCATTTTACCTTAAAACTATCGTCGTTATGGAAAATCCTGTGCAAAGGTACGAAGATAATCCGAAATATAACTGACTTAGAGCATTTTTCCGTCCAGAAAGGTGCTTGTATGGAAAAAAAGTAGTAACTTTGCACCCGCACTTTCGGAAAGTCCGATGCATTCGACACCGCTGCGTACAGATTGATGACTTACGAGGCGGGGGAAGGATGTAATGGTGCATTCATTTAATCATCAAAACAAAATGTACTTAGACAAAACTAAGAAGCAAGAGATCTTTACCCAGTTCGGTCACGACCAGAAAGCAGAGGACACGGGTTCCGCTGAGAGCCAGATTGCCCTCTTCACCTACCGCATCAAGCACCTCACGGAGCATGTGAAGAAGCACCACAAGGACTTCGTCTCCACGCGCTCTCTGACCCAGCTGGTCGGTAAGCGTCGCGCTTTGCTCGACTATCTCTACGAGCGCGACATCGAGCGTTACCGCGCTATCATCAAGGCTCTTGGCTTGCGTAAGTAATCAAAGTGCATTCCGCGCGCTTTCCATTTCGTGAAAGCGCACGGAAGCTGACTTTCGCATCATTTGAGATGAGTATCATTCCGTTCCAAAGGTCGAAAGACTGGGAATAGAATGATATTTTTTATAGGATGGTTTTATATAGTATGCACTAAATTAATTCCGCCAACAGGTTAACTTATGTAATATACAAGGGGAAGCCTTTTGTTTTGACTTCCCCTTGACACCTGTTATTTTATAAGGACTTTCCTCTTGTTTATGATATATATTCCTTTCGGAAGATATTCAGTTATTCTGTTAAAAACAACATCTTTCTTAACTAAATGCCCTTGTATATCGAACACATCAACAACAGAATCGGACGAGATGCTAAATATACCTGTTGAAGTAGCGTATTTGCCAACTATAACAATGTCTTTTGCAGGCATTGTTTCTGGAATATCAAACCATCCTTCAAAATCATATCCCTCTATTACTGGAGCATTTGGCGCTTCTGGTAAGACAGCTCCAAATTCAACAGAATCGACACGGATAGTATCTTCGTCAATTTTGTATGTTACCGTGTAGATATTAACGCTATAGTTACCGTTTATGGTCAAATTCTTTGCAGGCATGGTTGTGGGATGCTCCTCCCAGCCAGCGAAAGTATGGCCTTCCTTTTCTGGAGCGGTCGGCTCGACAATCTCTGAGCCATAGGCAACAGTCATCTCGCTTATCACATCATCGCCTATCTTGAATGTCAGTGTATAGGTATTCACTGTGTAAGAACCTGTGACTGTCACATCGTGTGCAGGCATCGTCTCTGGCAAGCCACTCCAACCGTCGAATGAGTGTCCCTCTTTTGTCGGTGCGTCAATGGCGGTAAGTGTTGTGCCATATTCAACATTGCTTTCTGAAAGTACGGTTTCGCCTATCATGTAGGTCAACTTATAACTGTTGACCGTGTAACTACCGCTGATGGTCAGGTCGCTTGCAGGCATGGTTGCAGGATGTTCATCCCAGCCGGCGAAAGTGTGGCCTTCCTTTTCTGGAGCGGTCGGCTCGACAATCTCCGAGCCGTAGGCAACCATCGTCTCGCTTATCACATCATCGTCTATCTTGAATGTCAGCGTATAAGTGTTCACTGTGTAAGAACCTGTGACTGTCACATCATGTGCTGGCATCGTCTCTGGCAAGCCACTCCATCCATCGAAAGTGTGTCCCTCTTTTGTCGGAGCTTTAATGGCGGTAAGTGGTGCGCCATATTCAACATCGCTTTCTGAAATTACGGTTTCGCCTATCATGTAGGTCAGCTTATAACTGTTGACCGTGTAGCTTCCGTTGATGGTCAGATTGCTTGCAGGCATGGTTGCAGGGTGTTCATCCCAACCAGCGAAAGTATAGCCTTCTTTCTCTGGAGCGGTCGGCTCTGTAGGCAAAGCAGAACCATACTCAACCTCATCAATGCGGATAACCTTCTGATCTATCATGTATGTCACGGTGTAGATCTCAGGCGCGAATGTTGCAGAGACCTCCATATTGCCGATGATTTGAATGATAAGAGGGTTTTCTGTTGAACCATTGTACCAACTAACGAATTTGTATCCATTATTTGGCACTGCTGTAAATGTCGCTTCTGCTCCTTCCACATATTCGCCAGCACCTTCTATTGTTCCGTATGGTGATGTTGCCACACTGACTGCATAAGTCGGCACTTGGAATGTCACCTCGAAAGGTGTGCTTGGAAAGCCTGTCCTTTCGTCGGCTGTGAAAGGAAGCGAGGTCAGAAGCCAATGCTGTTTTACTTCTTCCTCCGCCGTTTTGTTGTACGCTCGGAATGTAATGGTTTCGCCACTTTTCACATTGCTGCGTACACGCAGGTAGTAGTAATCGTTGCCATAGTTGCTTGCCACCGTCGCCACACCACGGCACTCCTCGCCACAGAATGCAGCCAAGGTGTACTCGCTTGGCGCAACAGTTTGTCCATTGATACTCAATGCCGCGAACACCGTCATATCGTATTCGTAATCGTTGGCATCGCAGCTCCAATCCGGCTCCGCCGCATTTGCTGTCAACGACAGCAAAGCGGCAAAAGCCATGATAATGTATTTGTTGAATGTTGTTTTCATACTGTGTGTCAATATACTTTAATGAATCGTTTGTAAACCACGCCCTTATCAGTGACAATACCCAAGATATAGTTACCGTCAACAAGATAGGACACATTCAGTCCCTTTTCTGCATTATATTGCGTGTCTGCGTTAATGATTGCTCCCGACAGGGCAATGATGCGTACACTCTTAATGTCTTTTACATTACCGTTTATATACAGCGTGTTACGCACAGGATTTGGATAAATATTGAAATTGTCTGTCTCAACAGCATCGATGCCAGTGGCATCTGCCACATTCAGCAGTTTTGGCTTTGTGTATGTGCCCACATTATCCTCTCTATACGAAACCGCTTCCTGTACTGCAAGTTCATTTCCAGTAACATTCTCGTATGCCTTGAATGACACTTTGCCATCAGAAGCCTGTCCGTGAATAGTGATGAATAGACGGTCATCAACATATTGGCTGATACCACGACACTCATCGCCAACAAAAGCACCTATAGTGTATGCACCTACAGGGGCTACATTGCCGTTAGCCACCACTTGCGCAATCATTGTCATGTTGTCGGGATATTTGTGCCCATCAACAGTCCAAGGAGAAACTGAATAAGCCTTGATATGGGTTGCGTTATCCGTATCAACAACCTTTGTAATGCGGGAGAAAGGATAGGTGAATTCTTTCTTTGCCGCAGAATAGTACATATATCCTTCGCCATGTTTCAATGTAGTCAATGTTCCTGTCCACTTGCCTCCAACAAACGTTGCAAAATCGCTTTGTCCTTTAATCACATCATTTTCAACAGGATTAAGATTTGCCAAAGCGTCTTCTATTGCTATATCAATAGTAGGAACATATCCTATCCATGTCCATCCTTTCTGTATTGGCTGGGATATCTCTGTCGGCAGATAGATTTGGCCTGACAAATCAAGTTCTGTAGCGGCATTTACCTTGATTTTGTATGCCTCTGTGGGTTCTACTTTTGTCAGCGTACCTGTAAGTCCGTACAATGGGTCGTTAACAAGTTCGTTGTTTATGCCAACGAAACGCTCTACGTCGTCTGCTATAGAAGCGAGCAACTGCTTTGGGTCTTGCTTTGTAGCAAGGTTTGACGACATCCAAGTCCATCCTTCTGCCAATGGCAATGTGAAATCAACCATGTTGTTGAAATTGGCGTAGAACTTCTCTGATGGTTGCGAGTAGCATGAGCCGTTTGACTGGCATACATAGTATGTACCTGTCTCGGTCGGTGTGAAAGTGATGTCGGTTGCACCCTCTATTTTCTCGCCGTCCTTGTACCACTGGTTGCCGCGCTCTATCGAAGACACAAGCACTTGGTCGTTATGCACTGTAATTGTAGGTGCTTGTGGCAAGGCATTGATTTGCAGATTAAGCACATACACGCTGTCACACATATAGTCGTTGCTCTTTGTGTAGAAGTACTGACCTGCCTCAGTTATTTCCTTTCCATGGAAGTCATACACATCACCCTCACAGATAGCCACATTCAGCGTGTCGGGCTGCGGACGTTCCAGCACTCTGTTCATGTTCAGGGTGAATGCCTTTGAGAAAGACAGACCGCCTTCATCGGTAGTGCTGATGCGTACAGAGAACACAGAATCCTCGGCACACTTGAAACACTCCTTTGCCTTCAACTGTGCACCGTCAATCTGGAACATATCATTGTGGATAGCTCCTTCACCCTCTGCCAAAGCGTAGGTGAACTTCACTTCGTCTTCAGAGTCGGTGGTGGACAGTTCACCGATAAAGCCTTTTGCTTCTATGTCATCGTTGAAGATGGTGTCGGATAGGGCAATGTCAGTCGGTGCTTGGTTGAAGTTGACGATGAGGTCTGGTGCTTCCTTCAGCGGTTCCATATTGCCAGTGTTGTCAATGGCAAGCGAGAACAGTTTGTACTGCTTGCCTGCTTCGGTCGGGAATGTAACGATGGAGTCCGGTGCGTATGTTCCGTATTCCTCATATATTCCTGCGTTGTTGGCAAGGAAGAGGGTCACGGACTTCACGCCTGAGCCATTCTCATCATCCTTTGCGGTGAAGGATAGGCTGTAGGAAGCCCCACCCTGGCCCTCCCCCGCGGGGGAGAGAATAGGTTCGCCTGTCACTTTGCTCTGTGGATTGCCTGCATCAATCTTGTTGCACCAACGATTGGTAGGGATAGTATCGTTCTCGTCGAACACGATATTGGCTTGAATGCTGATGGTATCACCCGTCTGCATGGTTGCCAATGGTCGCAGGCTGAAAGTCACGAAGCCTTCGCCTACGTGTGTCGAGTCGTTCACTTGCAGCAGTCCCTTGTCGTGTTCCCACGGAGCATATCCCGTTGCAGGGTCGATGGTGCTGAATGTCCAGAACGCTTGGTTCTTCACCACATCAAGACCGCCAATAACATCGACGAAGATGTCTAATGAGTCGCGCAAATCAATGCGGTTTTGATAGGCATTCGGACTATTCTCCACCGTGTACGACATATTAGAGAAGCAGTAAGTGCCGATTCCGAAGCCTTTCTGCAAAGCCTTGCTTTGGAAATCGAAGCGCACATCCACCATCTGTGCCGCAGCCGTTGCAAACTCAGGGTCATTCTCAAACATAATGGTGTAGTTGAGAATGTCCTTTATACTTACCCATCTAACAGAATCATAACCTGCAGGGCCGATTATTTCGTTCGGGTCATACGACAACTTGCCATCAGGGTCGTAATTGTCTTCTGGATAAGGCTTAGGGTCTGGGTTGTTTGGATTCTGGTATCCTTGGTTGCAACTGACCTGAGCAAATGAAGGTATTTCTATTATTAGACATACCAACAGTATTATTATTGCTTTCATAATCTAATTCTTAACCTGTTAAAAACTCACTCTTTCAACTTTATATATATCTATATTCCGTATGTCTGGAAGAACTTCCCAAACTTTCCCTCCCCTTACACCATCTTGGGGTATCGGTAAAGCTTTACGAAAGAGATTGTCGTCGCCAGGTGAAAGATTTCTTAATTCAATATCGCCTTCTGCCAATCTTCTACCATTATTTACCTTAGGAAGTCCCGCTCCATCTCGATAAGACGAACCTAGATTTTTAGGATTATCAAGAGACCAAGAATTACGATAATCCCAATTACTATTAGGAGCTTTATGTCTGGTTAATTTAGAAGCTCCACCATGAACTCTGTAAATCGGGATACGCGCCTCATTCAAGATAGGCATTTTTGTTAGCCATGGCATTTTTGATAACATATTACCTGTGCCGCCATATTTACTTGCAACAGAACTTAATAAACGTCCTCCAATTTTACCCAACACTTTTCCTCCAATTTTACCTATGGGACCCGCAAGTGCAGATAATCCAATATTTAATGCACTACGGCCTAATTTTTCTGCGTTTGTCAAACATTCATCAGTCCATATCTTGTACAAATCCCATGCTGTCCATAAGAGGAGACCTCCTGCTATAATCAATGGAATTATTTCACCAGAAGGATCTACAAAATTTGTACTACTATTAACCACATAAGCTAAATCATTCATACCATCCACATACATTAGTGGGTCGTGTTGCATAAACCTACCAATATACGGATGTTGGCTGCGGGCACGGAAATAGTAGATACCGAGTTCTGCATCATACTCACGTCCAGTAAAGAGAATATTGTTACCAGCAGACGAAGCCGCAAGTTCTGTACCTATGGCATCTGTGAATGTCGGCACACCATAAACATCGTAAGCAACACGCTCAACCAAATTGCCTTCTGCATTGGTGAGAGCCATTGTAGAACCGAGATGATTTGTGTGGTAATAATACGTTTTATCACCACGAGTCATTTGCAAAGCCTCATCAATATTATTACCATAAAGATAAGAGGCGGCAAGTTCGTTGCCATTGTATTCCTCGACCATCTGGTCACCTATATAATAATAGTTGATGTCATTCTTCGCAATGCGACGACCGAGGGCATCGTACTTGAAAGTGACAGCATCGTTATCGGCAGATACCATACGATTATTGAGGTCGTAAACGTAAGTGTGCTTGTCATCATTGAGCAAATTGCCGTTTCCGTCATACTGCGGAGTGAACGACAGACCGCCAGTGATGGAGGTGTAGGCATTCACGTTGTTGGCAGTGTAGTTGGTGGTTATGCCATTCTCTACTGTCTTCACGCGGTTGCCAAGCAAATCAAACTGATAAGTCTTATCCACCGCCGAGCCACGCTTGAACGAAACCAACTGTGAGATGGCATCATAGCCATAGTTCTCTGTCTGGGTCTCGTCAATACCGTCTTTGCGTTGAGTAATGTTACCAAGAGCGTCATACGTCATAGCAAGGTCGAGTATCTTTGCATCGTCAGCAATGCGCGACAGCCAACCATTCTCGTTGTACTCGTAGTTGGTTGTTATGCCATTGGCGTAAGTCTGCGATGTCTTCTGGCCAGCTACATTATAGGCCATTGCCACAGCCTCACTGCCATTCTGCATGATATTATTTATCAAGTCACGAACGTTAAGGTGTTCCTCCACTTTAATACCGCTTGGATAGGTGTATGAGCGCAGACCGTTTGCGATGTCATAACCATAGCTCATCGTTTTACCATTAAGCGTTTCTGACAAAAGACGACCAGCCTTGTCATAGACAAATTGCACAGTTGCATTCTTGTTGACGGCCTTTAGCATTTGACCAACTGCATCATAACCGAACTCATCGCGGGTGTTGTCAGCATACATCTTGCTAAGCAAATTACCGACCACATCGTAGGTGTATTTGGTCGCATTACCTGCACGGTCTTTGCTTTCAATCACATTACCCAAAACATCGTAACGGTATTGCAACGAAGTGCCATTGGCAAACGAGATTTGCGTGTTGCGGTTCAGTGCGTCGTAAGTCCAAGTGGTGGCATTGTTGCGGGCATCGGTAACTTTTACGAGATTGCCGTTACCATCATACTCAAAAGTTGTCTTGGCATTCAGCGCATCAATATGCGAGAGTTGCTGATTGAGCGATGAGTAAGTGTAGCTTGTCACGTTATTCAGCGCATCCGTAACGGTCAGCAAGTTGGAATTAGCATCGTAGGTGTATCGGGTCGCAGCACCACTTGGCAGTGTTTCACTTGTACGGCGATTCAATCCATCGTAGGCGTAGTTCACGGTGCGTTCCATACCGTCTGTGATGGTAATGCGGTTTCCGTTACCATCGTAAGTGTATTTGGCAATCACGCCCATGTTATCCCAAATTTGAATAACACGGTCAGAGAGGTCATAATCATAGTTGATGGTGTTGCCATTAGGCAGGAACACAGCGATGAGGTTGCCTTTGCCATCATAGTCATACGAAGTCTTTTCTCCTGCAGGATTGGTCTGCGACAGCAATTTGTTGCGCTCGTTGTAGGTCATTGTTGTAGTCTGACCTAACGCATCCGTTACAGAAAGCACGTTGCCCTTTCCGTCGTATGTCAGTTTTGTTGTATGACCAGCGGCATCGGTGCGAGAAAGCACATCGTTTACGGCATTGTAAGTATAGGCCGTGATGTGATTGGCGGCATCAGTGACACGCACAATATTGCCAACCTTGTCATAACTCAACTTGGTGCTGTTGCCCAACGCATCTGTCTGTTGCGTAATACGATTGTTGGCATCGTACTGATAGCTTGTGGTATTGCTACGGCCATCTGTGGCAGATGTGATGTTGCCATAACCGTCGTAACCGAAACGTTGTGTATAACCAGCAGCATCCATGATAGAAGCCGTTGTACCATTGTCGTTATATGTTGTCTTCGTCACGTTGCTGTTGGCATCGGTAGCGGTCAACTGCCATCCGCGCTCGTTATAAGTGAACGAGTTGGAGAAACCTTCCGGTCCGCTAATGCTGGTCAAGTTGCCTTTGGCATCGTATGAGAAACGATAGCTGTTACCGTTCTTGTCTTGATAACTTGCTACTTGATTGAAGTCCGATTCGTATGTGTAACGTTCGGTGTTACCCATAGCATCAGTTGCTGAAAGCATATTACCATTGTCATCGTAGGTGTAGGTCGTAATGCCACCATTCGCATCGGTACGCTTAATGACATTATCGTCCTCGTCGTATTCCAATGTAGCCTGCGTGCCACAGCACAGTCCGACCTTTTCTACAACACGTCCTTTGTCATCCCAACGATAGTAAGAATACTGATTCTTTGGCTCGGTATAGTCGATGAAGACTGTCTTGTCGCCATCGTAGCGGATGCTTTTATCCGTAACATCCGTTTTCATGCGACCGACCATGCCAGCACTGTTGTAGGCAATTATTGTCTTATTACCATTGGCATCGGTAATCTCGTCGATGTGGTTGTCCTTGTCGTAGTCATAGAGCGTGGAGAATCCCATTGCATCTGTGCGCTTACGCAGACGATTCTTGGCATCATATTGATAAGTAAATGCGCCGTTGAGAAACGAAGCCGTGGCACGAGTCATCATGCCGTTGGTATATTCCAGATTGATGGTGTGACCCACAGCGTCTTTGATTTGCACAAGCAGACTGTCTTGATAGGTCAAGTCTGTTCGGTTGCCGAAGCGGTCAACCTCTGCAGTCAATTTCTTGTAAGTTGAATTGCCAAAGATGTGTTTCTCACCAGTCTTTTCCGTTACGGTGTATGTTTCGCCTTCCAATGTTAGCTTACTGAATACACCTGCGGGTGCTTCGAAGTCATTGCCGTAACGTTTGAAGGTGTCAGAGCGTCCATCGCCTTGATAGATAGTTACATCGCCATTGTCGGCTATCTCATAGCGCATTTCATAGCCAAGAGAGAAGCCGAGACCATAGCCATAATTGGTATCGTGCGACGAACTGTTGTAATAGAAGCGCAATTCCATCGGCATTGCCGAATTCTGTGTCTCAAAGTCCGTCTGACCAAAGAACAGAACGCCATTATAGCTGTTCACCCACAACCCATTGGGGCCAGCAATCTTTGGTCGTATGATGTTCTGTGCTGCGACAGTGAGCAGCAGCATAGAACAACAGAATGTGAATATTATACGTTTCATATATTATTGATTTTTTATTTTACTACATAGAGATAAACGTGCGTGTATCCAGATGTTTGTTGCAAGAATAGGTTGACTGTTCGCTGAGTTCCAGGAGAAATGGTTGCATAGCCACGATTATCCACACCTGTATCAGGTATGAGATGCAACTCATGCTTTTCCTCCTTTAGTCCTTCTATTGATGTTGCAATATTGCCACCTTCAACAACAATCAGAAGTTCACAAATACTAACATCTGTGTTGCCGCCATTGGCGTATGTAACAGATATTGGCGAGGCACCATTAAGACGTGTAACCTTTGGACCTTCCAGTTTTATGCCCAAACCAACAGACGTACCAGGTAGCACATTGAAACCATTAGGCAATGTTGCCTGTGTGCCATCGGGAAGCTCAGAAACCACATCATACGAACCGACTGCAGCATCTTGCAGGTTGAAGATGGTGCGCGTGGATGTTTGATCGTGGAATGTGATAGACTCGGCAGGAATGTACTGCTTGTCACGCAACAGTCGGAAGTCCATGATTGAATCGAACAATGCACCGTGAATATCAGTTGTGAGCCAACCGCCATTGCCGCCCTCCTTGATGCTGAGTGATGTTGCACCGAACTGCACCTCGTTGGCAGAGATTGTCATATACACATCATCGTCTGCGGTCTGGTCACTCAACAGGAACTCATTCAGACTCTTGTTGGTCGCGCTGTTAGCTTGCGTCAGTACATAATAGTTGCCAGATTGCACATTAGGCACAAGCAGCTCTTGCTTTCCATCCTCCAATGCACTTGACTTGCGGTCATACTTGGCAGTTGTCGGTACGCTTTCATATGCCACATACATTGTTGAGGGATTTGCCTCCGGGTGATTCAGATACAGGCCGAGGGTCTTGGCTGAAATGCCATCGTGAACAGGCAGTTTGAACAAGCCTGATGTTGTGGCTGATGCGCTTTCGCCAAGCGACAGACGCGCGTAGTTGAGTGAAGTGGCAGCATCACATACGCGACTGTTATTATCATAGTTTGATTCTGCGATAGAATGTGTCGAGTTGGTCTTTACTATGATGTAGTAAGAACCCTCAACCATGTTTGTGATGCGGCCTGTGGCTTCGCGCTCAATGCTGTTGCCAGCTTCAATGCGCACATTGCCTGATACCACACCAACCATTTCATCACTGGCATCCAGTTTGTTGTCTTTCGACATATAGATGACATCGCGAAGTAGACCTTCTGTATCATTGTCGCTGTTGTTCTGCACTGTATAGGTAATAGTGACGGATTCGCCTGCAGTAATAGACGAAGGAGCAGACAATCTTGTTATCGCAAGTTCTGCAGGAGTTGCTGACGAATTGACAATGGCAGCAGTTGTGCGGGTGGTGTTATTGCTTGTGTTTGACTCGTAGATGACATCGTTGGCATCTGTCATAGCATACACAACATAATAGCCTTGTGCATCGGTCGGTACTTTGATTGTTGCCGTCAAGTCGTAGGGCTCGCCAGGTTGCAATACGCCAACGTGGGACTTACTGCCTAACTGTATTGCCTTTTGCTGGTCAAAGTTGTAATCGCTACAGAGGTAGAAGGCATCAGCCCATTTGTCTTTTCGGGTAGGTGCAACACCCACATTCTTGACAGTTGCTTTAACTGTAGCTGTTTGTCCAGCCTTCAAATCACCCTCAATAGAGAAATTGCTGATTGTCAAGTCAGGTAGCGGGGATTGCACAGCAGTGAACCGTGCTGTAGCTGTATTATTAGTGTTGTCGCGCCCATCAATTGATACAATAATATACTTGTTGCCAATCATACCGTCTGAGATAGTGATTGTGGCTTTCTGCTCAATAAATGCGCCTTTCTCCAACTGCTTCACAGAAAAGTTTTCGATCAACTTGTCTGTACGGGTGTTAAGTGTCGCATCATCCGACAGATAAACGGATGCGATTGTGGCATTCGCACTCCATGTGCCATTGTTGCTTACTGTCCATGAAATCTCCACAGGCTCTGCCGTCATTATCTCGTTTGGTACATTAAGCTGAGAAACGGTTAAGTCGGGCAAGTTGCCATTCAGATATATTGGCAGCGAAGAGTAGTTGTCGTTGTAAGTCTTTTCTGATACGGACTTATCACGATTGGCGTATGCTATCAAGTAGTAGTTGCCACCCATGATATTTGAGGGCAGTGTTATATGTGACGAGCAATCGACCTTTGCGCCAGACTGCATATCTGCTGTTGATGGCAAAGTGCCGTACTCCATATTCAAAGCAATGGCAGACGAAGCATCGTAAGTCTTACTCTTTGACCTTAATTCCGCAACACTATTGTAAATTAAACTTTTTAAGTACCTGAGCAACAA
>ERZ827490.772-NODE-772-length-47195-cov-9.606258_pt1 | contig 47195 bp, 37 predicted proteins | sample MGYA00519770_ERZ827490 | MGnify/ENA primary metagenome ERZ827490 (study PRJEB31778, sample SAMEA3449324) | human gut metagenome | biome: human gut; feature: human-associated habitat; material: faeces | place: United Kingdom | collected 2010/2012 ...
TTTTAGTTTTTTTATATAATGTTTCTACATTTTCTTTAATATAATCTAAACGTACTTTTGCATACGTATCACGATATCTGATCATTTTTTATTTGCCTCACTCACTTTAATTTTTTAATGTCAAGATTCATACAACACAAGAAAACTATTAAATCATAAAATATAACTTAACATTTCCTATAAACAATCTAACTAAAACTCTATATTAATCATAGGTTGTTTAAAACTTAAGAATTAGAGTAAATATTTTTATACCTTCTCAAAGAAAGTATCAGGATGTCCTGGATCAAAAACCTCATTACATGTCATCACTGTTACAAGATCTTCTGTATCAGATAGATTGATGATATTATGAGTCCATCCTGGAATCATATAGATTGCTTCTATCTTATCTCCTGATACTTCAAACTCTACTGTCTCTCCAGTGTTGATATTACGTTCCTGAATGAGTCCATGTCCATGAACTACTATGAACTGCTCCCACTTGCTGTTATGCCAGTGCTGTCCTTTTGTGATGCCTGGCTTGCTTATATTAATGCTCACCTGACCGCAATCTTCTGTATGCACTAGCTCTGTAAATGATCCTCTCTCATCACAGTTCATCTTCATTGCATACTTGAACTTGTCTGTAGGAAGATATGATAGGTATAGACTAAATAGCTTCTTTGCAAATGATCCATCGGGACATTTAGGCATCATGAGTGATACTGGTTGTGATTTGAATTCTTCCAATAAATCTACAATCTCACCTAATGTTGCCTTATGTGTAACAGGTACACAGCAATAGCGTCCATTATCATCAAGCACTGTATCTACTCCATTAAATTCGCAGTGCTTTTCCTTGCCTTCTAATAGGTCAAACATTCCTTCTACTAAGTCATCAATATATAGTACTTCTAGTTCTGTGCTTCTGTCATTGACTGTGAATTCTTCATCATTCGCTACTGCCCAGCAGAATGTAGAGATGGCTGAATTGTATTTAGGACGGCTGTGTCCCATAAGGTTCACAAAGCGATATACATAGACAGTTGCACCTGTTTCTTCACTGTATTCAAAGAACAGCTCTTCTCCTGCCTTCTTGCTTCTACCGTACTCGCTGTTTCCAAATCTGCCTGCAAGTGTTGCCTGTACTGAAGATGAAAGCATGATTGGGGCCTTATTTTTGTGCTTCATTAATGTATCAAGAAGCTTTGATGCAAAGCCGAAGTTTCCTTTCATGAAGTCTTCTGTATTCTCAGGACGGTTCACTCCTGCAAGATTGAATACGAAATCAGCCTTGGCACAGTATTCATCTAACTGTTCTTCTGTGCTGTCGATATCATATTCATAGATTTCATTGATTTCTATATCTCTAGTTCTGTTCTTACCGTCTCTTATATTCTTTAGGTTATTTACTAGTGCAGTTCCTACCATTCCCTTTGCACCGGTAACTAGTATATTCATATTAATATCTCCCTTCTATGATTTAAGGGCAGGTGCAGTTAATAAAGCACCTGCCCTTTGGGTTTTACTGGTCCTTTCTCCAGACCATCTTGTTTACTACATTTACATAGCCCTGGATGATGCGTACTACCTTCATAGAAACTGTTTCATCTACATAGTCTGGACATGGTTTACCGAGTACTCCTTTTTGTTTCATTTCGATTGCCATATCTGTAGCATTCAATAATTCTTTTGTTGTAATACCAGCAAGAATGAAATCTCCTGCTTCTAATGCTTCTGGTCTTTCTGTAGATGTACGGATACATACTGCAGCGATTGGATGACCAATTGATAGATAGAATGAGCTTTCTTCAGGTAATGTACCTGAATCAGATACGATAGCTAATGCATTCATCTGTAAGTTATTGTAGTCATTGAAGCCTAATGGTTCATTGACTCTTACTCTTGAGTCTAATTTGAATCCACTTTTTTCAAGTCTATGTTTACTTCTTGGATGACATGAATATAAGATTGGCATATCATACTTTTCAGCTAATGCATTGATTGCAGTGAAGAGGCTAAGGAAGTTCTTTTCTGAATCGATGTTCTCTTCACGATGTGCTGATAATAATATATACTTATCCTTTTCTAATCCTAGTCTTTCTAGTACATCACTCTTCTGGATCTTGTCTAAGTTCATGCGTAATACTTCTGCCATTGGAGAACCTGTCATATATGTTCTTTCCTTTGGAAGTCCTGTATCAGCCAGATACTTACGTGCGAATTCAGAGTAGCATAAGTTCACATCAGAAATGACATCTACGATACGTCTGTTTGTTTCTTCAGGAAGACATTCATCCTTGCATCTGTTTCCTGCTTCCATATGGAATAGTGGAATATGCAGTCTCTTTGCAGAGATTGCAGATAGACATGAATTTGTATCTCCAAGTACTAGATATCCATCCGGCTGTAGTTCGCTTAACAGTTCAAAGCTTCTTCCTAGGATGTTACCACAGGTTACACCTAGATTATCCCCTACTACAGGAACTAGTATGTCTGGTCCAAATTCGCCAAATGTATTCTTGAGTTCAAAGTCTTCCCAGAATACTGTAGAAAGGTTTCTATCCCAGTTCTGGTTGTAGTATACGACACAGCAGTCAAAGTATTCTCTGCATCTCTTGATGACAGCTGCAAGACGGATGATTTCTGGACGTGTTCCACATCCAATCATCACCTTTGTACGGCCGTCATTCTTCCATTTAAATTTATGTTCTACCATTACAATATCTCTCCCTTTAGAGAGCTACTTCCTTGTAGCTCGTTCTATGATTTCTCCTGCTTCTACCTTCTCACAGCGTGAGATTCTGTTTTCACCCTTAATAATGCATCTGATACATAAATGTACACCATCTTCTATGATGACATCATGATCTACTGTAGCACCTAGATTGATGATACATCCTTTTCCTATCCTGGTTCCAGTATTAATGATAGCCCCTGGAAGAATGACACATCCTTCAGAGATATGTGCTCTTGGTGATATATAAGCTGATGGGTGAAACAGAGTAGCAGGCTTGCCGCCTGCTTTCTCTATTCTTTCAAGCCATTCAAGACGGAATTCATTGTTTCCAAAAGCAGGAATGAATTCAGTATCATCACTTATATAGTGAGAAAATGAATCAAGAGGATATACATTGTCTGAGTCATCAAGAACAATAGTTGAATATCCTAGCTGTTCAGCAACATCATACACTGTTCTTCCATATCCTCCAGAGCCAAGAATCACTAATCTTTTCATCTTATTCTTCTGCAAGTCTTTCCTTAATGTAGTCAAGCTGCATCATCTTTTCAATGATTTCTTCCTTGCTTAGAAGCTTAGTGTTATTTGAATTGAATTCTGTAAGCTTGTTACGTTCTACATCGCCATCTTTGAAATACTTGTCATAGTTCAAGCCACGGTTATCAGCAGGAACACGATAGAATCCTCCAAGATCGATAGCCTTAGCACATTCTTCATTAGTAAGTAATGTTTCATACATCTTTTCACCATGACGAATACCGATGACCTTGATATCATCCTTGTTTCCGCCAAACATTTCACATACTGCTTCTGCCTGTAATCCAATAGAACATGCAGGTGCCTTCATGATTAGTAGATCACCGTTTTCTCCATGTTCAAATGCATATAGTACTAGGTCTACTGCTTCTTCTAGTGACATGATAAATCTTGTCATATTAGGTTCAGTAACTGTGATAGGGTTACCTGCCTTGATCTGGTCAATCCATAGAGGAATGACTGATCCTCTAGAACACATTACGTTGCCATATCTAGTACAGCAGATTTTTGTCTTACCACTGTATCTTGACTTTGCGATAGCTACAGATTCTTCTAATGATTTAGATTTACCCATAGCGTTGATTGGATAAGCAGCCTTATCTGTAGAAAGACAGATAACTGCTTCTACACCTTCTTCAATCGCTGCAGTTAAGACGTTATCAGTACCGATGATGTTTGTCTTAACTGCTTCCATTGGGAAGAATTCACATGATGGAACCTGCTTTAACGCAGCTGCATGGAAGATATAATCTACTCCATGCATAGCGTTCTTACAAGACTGTAAGTCTCTTACATCTCCGATGTAGAACTTGATCTTATCTGCAACTTCAGGCATTCTTACCTGGAAGTCATGACGCATATCATCCTGCTTCTTCTCATCTCTTGAGAATACGCGGATTTCTCCGATATCTGTTTTAAGGAAACGATTTAATACTACGTTTCCGAATGATCCTGTTCCTCCAGTGATCATTAATGTTTTTCCTTTAAATAAAGACATAATTTATCCTCCTTTTCTTTTTCCTCATATACTAATAAGATTCTTCTTAATCTTCTAATACTCATAAACTGCATTAGATTATCTAACTATTTGACTTTCTAGATTTTAGTAAAACTAAACAAAAATCAACTACTTTTTTCATTTCATCATGATTGATACAATAATTTGATATAATATATGCAACAGTAGTCATTAAAGAAATAATAATAGCCTTTATTATCCATTGAATAAAAGTTGCTGCTGTCACAGGAAATAAAACATTGAATAAAATATATAAAATGATTGCCGTAACAGTATTCACAGATATCAACTTAACATATTTTAAAATATTTCTTTCAATCAAGTGTTTATAAACATAAATAATTACATCTGATGTACGATAAATATATGAGCATACTGTACCAATCAACAATCCATATAAACCTAATGGAGTAAAAAAGAACAATACCAATGAAACAATAATATTAATCAGTGCCTCAATAATGGCACCGTTTTGTGTTTCTTTAAACGCTCCAGCTACATTTATAGTAACTATAGCAGGGACTCTTATTTGATTCATTAATAGGATAAGAGTAAATAATATAGGAAGATATGCGTCAACATACTGTATATCTGTAATACCCCTTGTATATATTGAAACAAATGGCAATATCATTATCAAAGCTATTGTAACAATGATAAATAGGAGAATTGAAAAACCTATCTCATACAAACCATAATAACGTTCATATTCTTTTTTATCACTATTATACAAATAACCAAAATTCGATTGTGGTGCCTGCATAAATGTTGATTGAATAACCGTACTCAACTGAGAAAATACCATGTTGTAAATACTATATAAACTTACAATTTTTAAATCTGCAAATATCGTAAGAATTAAGACATCTGTATGATTAACGACCAAACCTGCTAAACTATGAATTAAGACATTCCATCTTTTGTTAACAGCAAGATAATCTGGTTTTTTTTGATAGTTTATATGATCATATCTTTTCTTTACATAAGTAACATAACAAGCATTCTTTAAAATAACACAGCCTAAATTTAGTAATTGAACAATTACAATACCATAACCTAACTCTAATGCAATTACACGAAGAACGCATGAAAGGACTATACTTATACAATCTGCAAGGCATAAAATATATAATTTTCTATCTGCATTTAAAAGTGCTTTATATTTTCCACCTAAAATATAAGATATTATATAACTACCACCTGTAATTAATGTAAGAGCACTTGCAACAGCAAATTCAACCTGCCCGGAAACAGCTAAAGGAATTAAAACTGATGCTGCAAGTAGACTCAAGAAGAATACTATAGAAATTTTTTTATATTCTTTCCCTGTAGCTGTAACAATTCCACTAGCTTTATCCCAATCCTTTGCTGCCAGTGGTGAATATAATGCTTGAACTGAAGCAGTTCCCAAACCAGCCTCTAAAATTACCAAATAAGACATAACTTGTGTAATACTTGAAGTAAGACCATTTAATGATGATCCATATGCTACCAAAATCCTTTGTTGCACAACTAAGCCTGTAATAAGAGTGACAATTCTAGTAATAATAGTCATAATCACATTTTTACTCAATGATTTCATCTTTTCCCTCCTCATAGTTAATGCTTGATTAAAAAAACAAACGCATAATTAAGTAATTACTATATTTGAATAATTCTATAAAACTAATAAAAACATAGTCATTAAAGCGAACAGATTTCCCTGATATAAGCTGAGTGTACCTAAATAAAATAAAAATATTATCTTATATATGAGTACTACCTTTCTATATAATAGATGTTCTCTTTCAAATAGAATTTTTTTAATTTTAGTTAAGGCTATTCCTAAATATAATGTAGATCCAAAAATTCCAAATTGTAATATAAAATCAATGTATGTATTATGTGGCACACGAGAAGCAGCACAATTTAATACATTAAATCCAAATAATAATCTAATAATTCCCTCATTACTAATATAATTCCAGTAATCATCCGCTAGCATTGATCTCCCTGTTGTTACTTCATTCCATTGCCCAGTTAACATTGCATTAAATTTTGATGTAATTCTTTCAATATACATATCGATTTCAGGAATCTTAATACCAGTAGGAAGTGAGTTATATATAGCAAATATAAATAAGATACCAAATAAAATAATCAATATATTTCTGATTTTCTTGGGTGTCTTTTTATTAATAAGTGCTAATAAGATGAAAAATAATATCATTGCTATAATCCCAGTAGTCGATACAGTGATTATCAATGCTTGTAAAAAAATTATGACTGCAATTACTTTATAAATTAAATGAAATTTACGATTCATAATTGTAGCTATCGTGCCGAAACAAATCAACATACTAGAAAAATTTGGATCTCCTATACCTACTCCAAGCAATCCTTTTCTAATATATAGTGCTTGAGTTGCATCATACTCATTGTAAACTACTCCCCCTGTTATACAGCCGTGTAACGCAATTGCCATGCATATAAATGACATTCCAAAAGTAAAATTTGCAATAAAAACATCCTTTTTTTCAATATATCGATAGTTTATTTTGATTGCATAATAGTAGAGGAGTGTAAACAAAACAGTTTTCAAATCTATAAATCCTACAAAATAGAGCTGAGAACTAGCAAAAATTATCAAGAGATCAATAAACATTTCTTTAAGAGAAATTAACAAAAGTTTTCTGTTAGTGAGCAAAGTATATAATAATAATACTAATAATAAGTATTGAAATGATATTTTGCCAGCAAGTATTGTTCCTAAAGCATCATTTGCAACAACTATAATAAGTGAAACTTCAATCGTAGCATCCAAAAAAATATATAGATAAACCATCAAGATGGCTATACTCAATCCAAGAATAGTAGGCGAAAAACATTGAAGAAATCTGAGTTCAATCAAAAATATAAGTATACTTAAACATATACATTTTGTTTTCTCTTTTCCTATTTTAAGCATCAATTAATTCTCCTATTTTATTTACTATTCTCTTATTATCATAAGTAAACTCTTTTGCACCATCAGAGAGTTTCTTTTGTAAAGACTTATTTTCAATATACTCTTTAATTCCCTTATATACTCCAGTGGCATTATTACTGACTATTAATCCATTATATCCATCTAACACAACTTCTCGTGATGATGGAAAATCTGTAGTAACAATCGGAATTCCTAATATTAGCGCTTCATTTATTGACATTGGTTGTGCTTCACTTTCAGACGTCATTATAAATAAATCAGCATTTTTAATCCATGGATATGGATTTTCTTGTTGTCCTACGAAGATTACCATTTCAGAAATATTTTTCTTACAAGCTAAATGTTTGAGTTCTTCTTTTTTTTCTCCATCTCCGATAACATACCATTTAAAATCCATATTATCATGACGTAAATTTACCGACGCATCAATAATTCTATCAAAGCGCTTTACTGGCACCATTCTACCCATTGAGACAAAAACATATTCACTGTCTTTTATTGGTATATTATCAGACAACTCTGATCTACTTTTTATATGATCTATGCTTAAAACATTATGAATTACTTGTATCTTGTTCAACTCAATGTCTAGATTTTTAATCATACTAACTTTTGAAACTTCTGAAACACACACTACATTATCATATTTTGAATATATTTTTTTCATTAAACTTATACTTCTATTATGTACAAACTTATCAAATGCAGTATGGCACCACGCAATTCTTTTTTTACACTCTATATACTGTGAGTACTCTGTCACGAGTTCTTCTTGGAATGCAATTACTACATCAAATCCCTGTAATTTTTTTGCACTTCTTTTATATATCCAATTATTTACTTTATTCTCATTTGCAACTTTTGTTATTAGGGAATACAATATTCTAATCAAAAAAGAAAATAAGCATTTATCTTTTAATTTCTTTCTATCGCAAACAACTGAAGAAATTAAAAGCTCTTCTTGCAAAACATTTACTGATTTTTCACATCTTTCTAAATACATGCCTTCTTTTTCCATTAAAAATACTTTTACATCTAGATCAGCATTTTTTAATTCTTCAACTAAGTTTACTAAAGAAGAAGCACTACCTCCTGCACGTAATGACTGCAATACAAATAATACTTTTTGTTTCTTCATTTTTTTTCTGAATCTAATAATCTTAAATTCAGTTCCTCCTTACATTATTTATTTGAAATACTATATAGAAATTTTTGCATTTTTTCATAATACACCGTTGATTTAAATGTATTATTTGCTTTCTTATAAGCTGATTTTTTCATAGATATTATTTTTTCATTAGGCATTCTAATAATATCTAATAACGTTTCTACAATTGTATCTACTTGATTATCGTGTAATAAAATCCCATCTACATAATTGTCAATGATAGTATCTGCGCCACCAACAGATGTACAAATCATTGGGACACCATTACTCATACATTCTGAAAACTTAGTAGAGAATCCTGCTTTAGCATATCTTTTATTATGTCTTAGCAATAATCCAAAATCAGCATTTGATATGATTTTTTGCGCTTCTGCATGCGGTACAAAGCCATACGCTGTTATTCCAATCTTTTCCGTATTCAAATCATCAAACTCTTTTATTATTTGCTCTTCCGAAATTCCTACAAGATCCAATCTGATATTAACTTCATCCTGATTAATTATTTTAAGTGCTTGAATGACTGGCTTTATAACATCCTTATTTCCTCCTAAGTTCCCTGCATATACAAGAACCAAAGGATTGCATAAATCAAATGATAGTTTTTCATCGAAATCACTAAAGATTGGTGGCATCCATATTGAATTTACATTCATATTCTTATAATGCCTATCTAAATAGGGACTAATGGAAATAACCCCATTTAAATCTTTATCAAGTTTCATCATACTTTTGTCAATCATATTTTTTTGAAACCATCTATTGAAAATAGTATTGTTAAGATCTTCTTTTTCAAACCAATCAACTCTATCAGCGATAATTAAAATGCCATTTTGTTTACAGTAATTTATTATATTTTTTTCACCAGTATAACCATATAAAATAACCATATCAAACCTATTTTTTTTGTTCATTGCTTTAAGTAAAGAAGTTAAATTATTTCCTTTGACAAGTTCTATTCTATATTCTAAGCTCCTAACAATGGGAAATTCAAAATTTCTTCTTACATAGGTGTATGAATACTTCTCATTTCCATTAATCTTCTTTTTATCAAACCCTGGTTCGCTACAAATAAAACTTACATCATGTCCTAATTCAACTAGCAAATTAGCAATATTTTGTGCGTGTATAGCCATAGCAGTTCCCTCAGCTCCAATATTCCCAATATATGCAATATTCATTATTCGACCTCCCTTTATATTTAATATAGTAATTATTGAGTTATGTAAAAAAACAAAATTATATTTTTGAAATAGTAATTTCCATAATATTTATCTTATTAGTATTTTTTTAATTATTAACAATATCCATGCTGTAAAATGTGAACTTGTATTACTACAACGTCGATATATCGATTCTTTATATTCCAGATTATTAAAACTGAATTAAGATTTTAATTGCTTAATATTTTGTCAACTACTTACTTTAGATACTGCATAGTCAATAAAACACAGATAACTGTTCTATAATCCCTATTGGATTTAAACAGTAACACAAAAACACAACTTTAACAGATGAAAATTTGAAAGTGTACTTCAACATATCAAAATAACTTTATTTGATAAATTAAATACTATTTATTTCAATTTCATATACTGTAAAAAATCTTCAACAGAAGAATTAATTTCGTAACCCTTTTGAATAAACAATTCTCTAGAAAAATATCTTTCTTTATTTTTACTTAATATTTCTTGTACCCATATATCTACAGCACTATTTAAAGATATATATTTAACCGTACCAAGCACATTAGCTTGTTTAGTAATCGTATCAGAAATCACACATGGTAATCCTGTTGCTTGCGCTTCAATGACAGTATTAGGCATACCTTCATATAAAGATGGAAAAACAAAAACATCCATTGCAGAAAGTATTGCTGGAATATCAGAACGTACACCTAAAAAATATACATTTTCTTTTATACCTAATTCTTCACACTGTTTATTTACATCTTGTTCTAATTCACCCGTTCCGACTAAAATCAACTTTGCATTAGGTTTTTTCTTCAAAAGGCTGTTAAATATTTCAATAAGATATTTATGATTCTTCTGTTTTGAAAATCTTCCAATATGTCCACATACAATATCATCATCTGATATTCCCAATTCATTACGAATCCTTTTTCGAGCGTTATCAGAAAATTTATATTGTTCTAAATCAACTGCATTTTTCAAAATACAGACTTCATGATTTTTATATTCTTTCTCTCCAAAAGTATAAATCGCAGCTAATTCTGAAGGAGCAATCTTAACATCAACATATTTTGCATAAAATATCCTTCCTAAGATGTGGGCTATTTTCATTTTTAGACCTTTTGGATCATTTGAATTACTTGATCTTGCAGCACATACTTTTGCTCCCGCATTTTTCGCTATTTTCAAGTCCATAAATCCCATAGTATTAGATGTTATACGTAAGACATATTCATATTTTTCTTTTCTAATAAGTTCTGTTAAACATTTTTTGAATTCTCTTAGATTTTCTGACTTAGAAGGAATATGATAAATTTTTCCTCCCATATTCAAAATTTCTTTGTCGTAAAATCCTTCATCTTTGATATTTACGCAAAAATCCATTTGATATAAATTTTTATCTATTTTTCTATACAATTTCATTAAGAACGTTTCCGCTCCACCTGAATTCATACCACTTATTAAACATAAAACTCTTTTCATAAACAGTTCCCTTTTCTAATAAAATTTTCAATTTTGATATCAAGGCTATAACCGATAGTAATCTATAAAATATTTATTTATATATTCAAGCATTCATCTGTTTTCTAAATTATAAAGCTCATAATAATGAACTTACTATGAGTATCATATTATCCATTTCACTATAACCTACTTAATATTTGTAGATTAATTACAACGAGTTAATTCTCCTAACAACGTTTAAGTTGTGATATCTCATAAACCTAATTATCATGTCAACAGGAAATCACAAACTTTCCAATTCATAAATATTCTTGTAACTATATTAATAATTACAATCAAAAAATTTAAACAAGTTTACTAATCATATAACGAATTAATGTAATTTGGATTATAGAATTTGAATTGTTTTTATTGATTATAAACAAATTTCAATTGTTTTGACTTATGTTTACACAAGCCAATATTTTGTAACATATTGTGATCTTTTCAATCATAGGTTATATTAGAAAATTTCAATAGAAAATTAATTGTTCAACTATATGGTTCTATAAGCATGAAAATCTTATTTTCTAAAGCAATAAATATTTTTTAAAATGAATTTTCAATATTAGAGTTTTAGTTCCTCTCAATACTTTGAAAATCACTTCTTATATAATCTATCTAACATAATGAAGTTTTGGTGTATTTTTCCATATCAAATTTCTATTGTAATTAATTTTTTTACTTATTTAGTATCTATACCATTAGATTATTCACCACTACATAAACCAAGCTATATTCGCAGTAAATTTTTAACAAATAAATAAAGAAATTACCTATAATAACTATCACTGATTTTAAGAATTATCATAGAAACTCAATTAAACTCTCTATTAAATCATTTAGAATTCACTATCCTGTTCACTATTGCATCAACATATATATCAGGCTGATATTTCATTGCTGTAGAAATACAATTCATTTTCAAAATTTGTATATTTTTGGGATCTTTAATTAAATATTCTATTGCATCTTTTAAATTCTCTACATCCTTATTAGGATAAAGAATACCATTAACTTTATTAGTTACTATTTCACTATTACAATTCCAATCTGTAGCAATAACTGGTAATCCGGCTGAGAAAGCATCCACTATAGTCCCTGGAAAACCTTCACCTTTCCAATAAGTAGGAAATAATAATGCATAGTAGTCTTTGATTGCTTCTACACTCTTATCGTATGGAACCATGCCTTTATACTGGATCGCTTCAGTAACAGTTTTTAATATTTCATCAAAACGTGCTTCATATCCATCATCAATACGACCATATATATCTAAGGTACAGATAACTTTACCAGCTTCTTTGTTTATGGTTTCTATAGCTTCTATAGCATCTTCTACACCTTTTTCTTTCATAACTCTAGAAAAAATACAAAAGCGATAAGGTTCGGTAAAATACATTTCATTAAAATCTGTATTTGCTATAGATAATCTTTTGAAGTTAGGCATTACTTCACAATTATTAATTTCTTGGTTGATAAGTTTCTTCTTCATTCCTTCAGTTTCTACCCAGTTAACCTGAAATGAATTTAGATAATTTTTGAATTTTGGGTACTTAGAAACATATAAATCTAAGTTTCCACCAATGACATCATGGTAAATATTTTTATGAAATTTATTTGCAAAAAAACTTAATAACGGAAAATAGAATTTCATACCATTTCCAGAAAGTAATACAATAATATCTTTTGTACATAATAGACATTTAAATGTATCAAAAAGAAGTTTTATAGGATTACGACTTTTATAGTAAGTATCTACCTTTTGAATCTTCCAATCAGTAGCATTAGACAACTCTTCATATAAAATCTTAGTTTTAATTGTCTGTCCATCTAAAATGTTTTCTTTACCACCAAAATGTCCAATGATGCCAATTGTTTTTCTATTTGTCATATTTATTTCTTAACTCCGAAAGATCTAGCATTTTACCCCATTCAAGATCATATTTAGTAGGATTAAATGGCATCATTCCACCACTAGGAGTAAATGTAAGCTCAGCAAAATAATAAGTATTATTAGCAATAAAGAAATCTACTCTTACAAAAGGAAAATCCTGACATAATACTTCAGCATCTCTTTTCATATCTTCAAAGAAGTCAGGTAATTGATCAATATCCATTGGAGCATAGTCATCTCTGATTAAAGGCATTTTCTTACCATCTAAATAGAAGAAGCCAATCTGTGCTTGTCTATCATGAATTAAGTCTGAGGAAATGTAAATGTATTGAGGTTTTCCATTAAAGCAAAAGAACTTATAGTCAGTAATACATTCACCTAAGTATTCTTCACAAGTAATATGTGGAACTATTTTGGAATAATGAGTTTCAATGTTGAAAGCGCCAAAATCCTCTTTCATCCACTTCTTCATTTTCTTAATTGCATCTTCTTTATCAAAAGTTGATTTATCAGAACAAACAATGTTGTAGGCACAACCATGATTGCACTTTAATACAAATTTTTCAGGTAATTCATCCCAATTGATTTTGTCAGGATCATCCCATTCACCAATTAGTGGTACTAGAATATTACCTAATCCTTTTTCTTCCACATACTTTCTAACTCTGTATTTATCCGCTCCCTGAATCACTAATGGATTATTAGGATAATCATGAAGTTTTAACCATTGAATTTTTTCATTAAAAGTCTGAGGATTTTTTAAATCTACTTTTTTCTTCAATAGAATTCTAGAATAGAATTTACACATAGTTTCATCAGGCATGATCTTATGTGCAATTACTTGACATTGTCTTCTTGCTTTATATAAAAACGAATCTCTTTCCATTAAATATTCCCCCTTCACTTATTCTTCTCGTAATTCTTCTTTTTCAATACACCATAAAACATATTCCAGCATGTATACCATGCAGCTATTACTGCAGGTTTCTCATCACACATATGAAACAAATCATAATGACTCTTGAACTTTCTTCTAAACTTATCATGACTAATACTTACTTTTCTCACTCTATACTTTGCAAGATTCTCTTTAAGAAGATAAGCACAAGTATCTGGTTTCTTATAAAGCTGTAATCTAATTGCATAATCATTATTCTTCTTAATATCTTTAATTTGAATAAGACCAAACACTTTAGCGTTATACATCATAGTAAGTTGACCTATATAATCATAGTTATACATCTTACGTTTATTCACTTTATCAGGACCAGATACATAAATATTCAATGGTTTAGAATCTTCATCTATCTTTTCATATTCAGTAAATGAAAGACTATAACCATTCTTATTCATAAAATCAATCTGATGTTCTAGCTTTTCTGGCATCCAAAGATCATCTGAATCTAGAAAAGCGATCCATTCACCTTTTGCTTCTCTTAATGCTTTATTTCTAGTAAGTGCTGCACCTGAATTCTTTTTGTTATGTAAATATTTAATTCTTTCATCCTTAAAAGAAGCGACTACTTCATCAGTATTATCTGATGAACAATCATCAACGATTATTAATTCCCAGTTAGTATATGTTTGATCTAATACAGACTGTATAGTTTCTGCAATAAATCTTTCTGTATTCCAAGAAGGCATAATAATCGATACTAATCCATCTACTACTTTTCTATCTTCCATAATATCTACTCATAGTCCTTTCCTAATACAGCTAACACAGTTCTAAACATTGTTGCTATATCCCCAAAAAACGAGAAGTTCTTAATACTATCTAAATTATATTTCATTTTGCCTGGTAGTACTTCTTCTATATATGTTTTATCTACATCACTCGCCGCATCTAAAAGTTCGGCTTCATCTTTATATCTAATACTTGCTTCACTTGTAATACCTGCAGGTAATAGCAATGTAGCCATATATTCAGGTTTATATTGCTTAACATATTTAACTGCTTCAGGTCTTGTACCTACAAAACTCATATTACCAGAAATAAGATCTAATACCTGTGGTAACTCATCTAATCTACAACCTCGAAGTTTTGCTCCTACTTTAGTAATACGACTATCATTCCCTACTGTTACAGTAGAACCAATCTTATCTGCATTACTAACCATTGTTCTAAATTTATGAATCTTGAAATGTTTTCCATAAGTCGTAACTCTTTCCTGTCTATAAAATACAGGACCTTCAGAATCTAACTTAATCATAATAGAAATAATAATCATAGGAATAGCTAATAAAATAAGTAGAATCAAACCACCTACTAAATCCATTACTCTCTTAAGAAACATACTTACTTTTTTCTTCTGTAATGAATCATAATAGAATCTTACTTCATCATTTTGCATATATTCAGGTAAAGTTTCCCATTTTTTCAACATTACATATATTCCTTTACAACTTCTTTAAAGTTTTCAATCACATACTCTACATCTTCATCACTTAACTTAGTATGTAAAGGTAAAGTAATAAGATTTTCATAATATGCATATGCATTAGGGAAATCTTTTATATCCCACCCCAAGGTTTTATATGCAGTCATCATAGGTAATGGTTTATAGTGTACATTTGTATTTACACCACGTTCTGCTAATTTAATAATGATTTCTCTTCTCTGTTCATCACTAATACCAGGTATTCTAGTTAAGTATAAATGTTTAGAAGACTCAAAGTCTTTACCCCAATGATTTAAGTGTTTAACACCTAACTCATCACACATTTCATCATACTTACTTACGATTTCTCTTCTTCTTGCAAGCATTCCTGGATATCTATCTAACTGACGTAATCCAATAGCTGCCATAATATCAGTCATATTACACTTATACCAAGGACCAATAATATCATATTCCCAAGCACCTAACTGTGTCTTAGCTAATGCATCCTTATTCTGTCCATGTAAGCTATATAACTGGAATAACTTATATACTTCTTCGTTATCTATACCAGGAATATCTTTCCAAGTACTTGCTCCACCTTCTGCAGTCGTAAAGTTCTTTACTGCATGGAATGAAAAACTACTAAAATCAGCCCATTCACCAGCCATCTTACCATTTTTTATAGCACCTAGTGCATGTGCACAATCCGCAAATACCATGACTCTATTAAGAGTTTTCTGTATTCTAGATCCTAAAGTGTTATCATTTCTAGGAGTAAATAGGTTCTTCTTACTTTCAATAGCCTGATATAACTTGTCATAATCACAAATAACACCACCAAGATCTACTGCCACTACAGCCTTAGTCTTCTCGGTAATTGCCTCTGCAACCTTATCATAATCCATTTCACAGTTATCTTTCTGACTATCTACAAATATAACTTTTGCACCACAATGAATGGCTGCTGAAGCTGAAGCTGTATAAGTATAAGCAGGTACAATCACTTCATCTCCCTCTTGGATACCACATACCCTAAGGTTTAATTCTTCTGCTGCTGTCGCAGAATTTAAACATATCACTTTAGATGTATGACAATATTCAGCCATTCTTCTTTCTAATTCTTTAGTTCTTGGTCCTGTAGTAATCCAACCAGAACGAAGTGCTTTTGCAACTTCTTCTATTTCTAATTCAGAAATATCAGGTGGACTAAAAGGTATCTTTCTTTTATTCATTTCCATCTTTCTCCCTCCTCTATGAATAAATACATGGGGTGGCACTTATCACTAAGTGCCACACACATGTGTTATGCTGGATGATATGTTGATACAATCTTCTGTACTCTTTCTTTCATATCATCTTCATTTCTATATGCTGCATCAAGTAATCCATCTAACTCACCTAAGAACTCATTGATATCAAATGGAATAGGACAACCAATATGAATTAAATCATTCTTAGTCTTCTTTAAACCTTCTTCAGCCATAAGCTTTTCTTCATAAAGCTTTTCACCTGGTCTAAGTCCTGTAAACTCTAACTTGATATCTACATCAGGTGTATAACCTGATAATCTAATTAAGTTACGAGCTAGAGTAGTAATCTTAACTGGTTCACCCATGTCTAATACGAAGATTTCTCCTCCATGAGCATATGTACCAGCAAGTAATACTAAACTTACTGCTTCTGGAATAGTCATAAAGTAACGGATAATATCAGGATGTGTCACTGTAACTGGTCCACCTGCTTCAATCTGTCTCTTAAAGATTGGAATAACTGAACCATTACTTCCTAATACATTACCAAAACGTACAGCTACAAACTCAGTTGTTGTAGTCTTTAATGCTTCTTTAATTTCAGGTTTTTCAATCATATCCTTCTCATGAGTAAATAACTGAGGAATTTCATAAGCCTTACCTTCTTTAATCTTAGCTGCAAAAGCCTGAATAATCATCTCACATAAACGTTTAGAAGCACCCATGATGTTTGTAGGGTTAACTGCTTTATCTGTACTAATCAATACAAATTTCTCACATCCATGTACCATAGCTGCATAAGCAGTCTTATAAGTGCCCATAGCGTTATTTTTAATAGATTCACATGGGCTATCTTCCATTAATGGTACATGCTTATGTGCTGCTGCATGATATACAATCTGAGGTCTATACTTCTTAAAAAGATCAAACATCTTTCTACTATCTCTTACTGATCCGATAAGAGTCACTAGATCTAAGTTTGGATACTTCTTTCTTAACTCTAACTGAATATCATATGCATTATTTTCATATATATCAAATAAAATTAACTGTTTAGGATTATGTGATGCAATCTGTCTCGCAAGTTCTGAACCAATAGAACCCACACCAGTAATAAGAACAACCTTATTTCTTACATATGCAAACACTTCATCCATATTAGGTTTAATAGGATCACGACCTAATAAATCTTCAATCTGAACTTTCTTCATCTTACTTACTGATACCTGACCAGTATATAACTGATACATACCAGGTAGATTCATAAGTTCACAAGATGTTTCATTACATACTCTAAGAATATCTCTCTTATCCTGAGGATTAGCACTAGGTACAGCAACATAGATCTTATCAATATTGAACTTATCTACTGCTTCTAGGATATGATCTCTACTACCAAATACAGGTACATCATCAATGTATCTATCCCACTTATTAGGGTTGTCATCGATAAAGCATGCAACAGTTTCATTTGTTTCTTTAGCATGTTTAATATCTCTAAATAACATCTGACCAGCAGAACCAGCCCCAATAATCATTACATTCTTCTTCTGTACTTCATTGTTTGTTCTACCACGAAGTAGCAATACAAAACGATAAAAGAAACGAATTCCTAATGTTGCAATAAACTGTACTGTAATACCAATCACGTAATAAGAGATAGGCATATGTAAGTTAAATACAAGTAGTGAACCAGTGTAAATGACACCAGTCACTACAGTTGCAAGAATCACTCTCAATAACTCTGAATAACTCGCAAAACGCCAAATACTCTTGTATAAACGTAAGAACCAGAATACAACTAAACAGAACAAAGCATATATAATAATAGTCTTTGTATAAGTTGTTAAGTATTGTGGTTCTACACTTGTTACTTTACAGTCAAATCTTAACCATAAAGCAATACCAAATGATACTATAACTGCCGCAAAATCATAGACCATTAATAGTAATCGAACAACCTGCCAATGTTCGAACTTTCTTTTTGAACCTTTAGTCATTTTCATTTCCTTTCTTAAATCTTACTTACTTCTCCCATAACCATAGCCATATCCATAGCCGTAACCATACCCATAACCAGTTGATTCTGAACTATAGAATGTCTTCTTATAACTATTTAATACCACACCTACAATATGAGGTAATGTATCATGGAGTTCATCTACAGAATCAAGAATATCTCCTGCTTCTGCATAGTCCTGCTTAACGACTACAACTGCACTATCAGCATACTTTGCGACTAATAATGCATCTTCCATCATATATAAAGGTGTAACATCTAAAATAATAAAATCATATACTTCTCTTAATTCTGCAATTAAGTTTTCTAATCTTGGTTTTGATAATTCAGTTGAACCATCATCAGAAATATCACTACCAAATACAATGTCTATATCATCCTTATGAACAATACATTGTTCTAGGTTGACATCTTCATCTTTAATATAGTCTAATGATGTTCTATGAATATTCGCATATCTCATTGTCTTCTCAACTGATGGATTTCTCATATCTAGATCAACTAAACATACCTTATAACCCTTCTGTCCTAATGTAATGGCAGTATTAATAGAAACCATTGTTTTCCCTTCATTAGGAACAGTACTTGTTACCATGTAAACTGAATTTTTGTTTTTTCTATGATCCTGTTCCATCTTAATTCTAATATTATGGAAAGAATGCTTGAAATCCGCTTTAATACCAGAACCATTTAATAATAAACCTGGATTATTAGGATGACGCTTTTCTACTAATGGTACTTTCGCAATATAATCCATACCAAGAATTTCTCTCACATCATTCTTATCTAAGATAGTTCTTCTAAATACAGCAACTACAATTAGTAATAAAACACTTACTCCAAGTCCAATTAATCCACCCTTTAATCCTGCTAGTAAATAACTTGGTGAGGCATCAGCCTTCTTAGGCATTGTAGGCTTATCCAATAACATAATACTTACATCCTGCATAGCATCCTTTGTTAATGCATCACAGTTATTAGTAATAGCTGATGCAACATTATAGGCATCCTGAGCACTCTTACCTGTGACTTTTAATACAACAAGATTTGTATTTTCAATCTGTGTTGCTGAAATTTTTGCAGGTATCTTATTAACATTCAATATATCCTTTACGATATTCTTCATTTCCTTACTCGTAAGGATTGAATTAAATGTATCTACAAGTGTTGCTTTAGTACTACTTGCCTGAGCGGCATCATAATAGTATGTATCTGTTAATTCAGCAGAAGGTACAAACACTGCTTCACTTGTATAAGTTGTATTAAAGAAAAGAATTTCTTTCATCTCTAATGCAACCATACCAATAAGTACTAATAATAGTACTGTCTTCCACATTCTCTTAAATGCACGGAGGAAATTTTCAAAGCACTTAACTAAATCAATCGTCATTTCATCTTGATTATTTGATTCCATTATTTATCCCCCCTTACTCTATATTTGTTATAACCATAGCGGTTATTGTAATTACTAGTTCCCTTATTGCTTTCACTTAACATATTTTTAAATACAACACCAATTACGTTATCCTTAACATAAGTTAAACGTTTAATTGTTTCGTTGATGACATCACTAGGTGCAAAATCCTGTCTTACTACAAATAGAGTTGCGTCCACTAAACCATTCACAATTGTTGGTTCATTTAAGAAGTATGCAGGACTTGTATCTACAATTACGAAATCATATTCTTCTTCTAATTCTTTGATAATTGCTTTTAGTTTAGCACTTTCTGTTAACTGCTCAGACTTATATAAGTCCTGATTAGATGGTAATAAATCTAATCCACTACGATCACTTACTACCTGACTTCTCCAGCTAGCAGTGCTTTCAATTGCCTTATTTAAATTTTTAGAACCATCTAACCCAAAAATCTTGAATACTGCTGGCTTATTAAAGTCTGTATCTACAAGAATTGTCTTATGCCCATTCTTTGCTAAAGCTAAGGCAAGGTTAGCTGCAACAGAAGACTTCCCTTCATTTTCATAAGCACTAGTAATCATAAATGACTTATAACCATGCTTATCACTTGTTGCTTCCACCTTACTTCTAAGTTTTTTTACAGATTCTCTAAAGAAGAAGCTTGTCTTTAATGAAGTGATAAGAATTGCTTTCTTACTTCTTGCATCTTCTCTACTCTTCTTTTCATATGGTAATTTTGCATATAATCTTGTATCTAGCTTATTTTCAACTTCTTCTTCACTCTTAATAGTATCTCTTAAGAAGAAATATAAACCAAGTAAACAAGATAATACAACTCCAGATCCTACTGCCCCAATCAAGAAGTTCTTAATATGACTATTTGGATTTACTGGTTTAGTAGAGAACTTACTTTCCTTTAATACAGTAATATTGTATGGGAAACTATAACGTTCTGTATTTTCACTATACCAATCATTTAATAACTTAATAGAGAAATAAGCTTCTCTTTTAGTATCTGCAGTCACTTTAATCTTAACTACATTTGCCTGTTTTAAAGTCACTTCTGCCTTATAAGTTGTCTTACTTATAGGCATCTTTTTCTTTACATAAGATTTCGCATTATTACTATTCATTAGATAATCTAACGTATTAACATAACTCTGAACCTTATCAATATTCTTAAAAGTATCTCCACCACTACTTAATGTTGCAGTCATACTTGTACCATATTGAGGTACATAAGTGACTGTCTTCATAAAATCAAATACACTTCCAAAAACAATCATGACTGCAATAATCAAGATCCAGCTTTGTAGTATATCTTTAATAATACATTTAACTATAGTAAGGAGATTTTCATTTTGTACATTGTTTTCCATAATATCCTCCCTACTCTTCTACAATGACAACTAATTTAGTTAAGCCATAGTCATCATTACTTGTCTTTACTCTATAAATAAATTCATAAGTACCAGGTGTATTCTTATCATAATCTGTATTGATATCTACCTGATTCTTTAAGCTTGAATAGTCCATATCATCCATAGTAACAGAATCAATATGTTTCTTCGCATTCACTTCAGTACCAACCTTCACTCTCATTAAATAAGTATCTAAGTTAATATTAACTGTCTGTTGTCTAGAAGTCTGATATGCCTTCAATGTGATAGATGACTGAGTACCAGTACTATCAGTAACCGCAAATGTTACATAGTGGTTCTTATCCTGTTCATATTCTCTGATTACTTTAACCTGAGAACTTAAATCACCATCAACACAACTATAAGCACTCATATAGTCTGCAAACTGTGCTTTAGAGTCAACCTTAGAATAAACTAATGCTTTATTAAGATATAACTGTGGTGCACTATAATTTGTATACTTGATTTTTCTTTTTACTTTAGTGTAGTTATCATCTTTATCAAATACACCTAAAGTAACAACTCGTACATCACCTTCACCAAAAGTACTCATGCCCTGAACGAATACTTTCTTAGTAATGTTGCCATCTTCCTTATCAGTGGCTTTTACACCCTCTAAAATAGCCTGATTTGAAGCTGTCTGATCCATTCCAGTATCTAATACCAAAGTACCTTTAGGTACTTTAATAACTGGTGAAGAACCAGTTTGTGGCTTATGTGTATCATATAGTAAGAATCCACCATACAATGCCACAATCACCAGGAATATGATTCCGTTTCTGACCTTGTTGTTCATACCTTTCCCCCATTTAATAATATTTTTCCATTCTCTTTAAAAATCCTTTGTGCATAATCACTACCAAAGCGTGTTTTCACTTGAACATAAGATTCATACATTCTAGGATGCCTGCTTCTCAAGTTATGGGCATCACTACCAACAAAATGTATGAGTTTATTTTCTAATAGGTTCTTTACTGTCTCTTTTACTAATGATCCATAGTCTCCAAGTATTGAACCTTTATTCATCTGTAAATAACCACCACTGTTGACTATTTCTACTGCAATATCAGGATTAATCTGAATTGCTTCAAAACGTTCAGGATGAGCCACTACAGGAATATAACCCTTATCCAATACATTTTGTACTGCTTCAAGAATCACTTCTTCTTCTACATCAAAATAGAACTCCATTAAAAGATACTTTGTATCATTTAATGTTGTAATTTCTTCAAAGTGTCTTTCAAAAGATTCATGAGACCTATATAAGAACTCACAGCCTAAATACATCTTAATAGGAATACCGACATCCTCTACTATATCTTTAAATTGACCAAAGAGTTCTTTAATTTTATAGTTCGGATTCTCAAAACCATATGCATAGGCCAAATGTGGCGTTAAGACAATCTCTTTTGTACCATCTCTATACGCCTCGTCCAACATATCTAGACTCATATCTACACTACTAGATCCATCATCTACAAGAGGAAGGATATGACTATGTATATCAATCATAAGTTCACCCCTTTTAATAAGTCATGCACAATATATCAGATAAATTTACATTTGTGTAGAAAAAATTGGTACAATTGCATGAAATAATTATATATTTCATAATTTTTAATTTTTTTACTTTTAAAGCGCTTTTTTATGCTATTGGTGCATAAAAAAGGAATATATTGAAAGCCTTTTCAATATATTCCTGTATTTCTGTTACTTATTTTTCTTTAATGTAGAAAGGATTAAGCAGCCTACTACTGCACCAATAGCGATTGATACTAAATACATTGGCCAGTTACTTACTGTTGCGATAACGAATACACCACCATGAGGTGCTCTTAATTGACAATTGAAAGCAACTGATAAGCCACCAGCAATAGCTGAACCAATTACACATGATGGAATAACATGGATTGGATCATTAGCAGCAAAAGGAATAGCCCCTTCAGAGATAAATGATAATCCCATGATATAGTTAACTAATCCAGCATTTCTTTCTTCTTCAGTCCATTTATCTTTGAAGAATGTAGTAGACAAAGCAATAGCAAGAGGAGGTACCATACCACCAGCCATAACAGCTGCCATTAAGATATAGTTACCACTTGCAAGTAATCCTGTAGCTGTGACATAAGCAGCCTTATTGAATGGACCACCCATATCGATAGACATCATACCACCTGCAACAACACCAAGAATAATACCATAGTTACCTAAACCACTTAGGAAGTTAGTTAATGCCTGGTTGATGATGGACATTAATGGGTTGATTGCACTGGCAAAGATTGCCATTACAAATACACCAAGTAATGGATATAAGAGGATAGGTTTAACACCATCTAATGATTTTGGTAAGCCTTTGAATACCTTCTTTAGTAATAGAACGATATAACCAGCAACAAAACCATATAGTAATGCACCTAAGAAACCAGGTGTTGCAGCTACTTTAGCTGCACTAGGATCTAAGAATGTAGCACCAGATTTCGCAAGTAAACCGCCTGCAAAACCTACAGCTAAACCAGGACGGTCCGCAATAGACATGGCGATAAATCCAGAAAGGATTGGTAACATCATACCAAATGATACGTTACCCATGTTATTAAACCAAGCAGCAAGAGGCGTAGAAGAACCAAACTTAGCCCCTGCACTCTTATCATCTACTAAGAATGAGATGGCAATCATGATACCACCCGCAACAACGAATGGTAACATATGACTTACACCATTCATTAAGTGCTTATAGAAGCTTCTACCAGCACTTTCACTTGATACAGCTTCTTTTATATCAGCACTTGCATGATAGATAGGTGCTTCACCATTTTTAATCTTATTAATTAATTCTTCAGGATGACGGATTCCTTCAGTGACTGGAACGATTAATACTGGCTTACCATCAAAACGAGCCATTTCTACGTTCTTATCTGCTGCAACGATAATACCATCACATGCTTTAATTTCATCTGCAGTTAAGGCATTTCCGATACCTTCAGAACCGTTTGTTTCTGCCTTTAATGGATAACCAAGCTTTTCACCTGCTTTAGTTAAGTTTTCTGCAGCCATGAAAGTATGCGCAATACCTGTAGGGCAGGCAGTAACAGCTAATACTTTATATCCAGTAGTGACTGGAGCTTCTGCTTCTTTTGCTTCTTCAGCATCTTTTTCTGCTTCCTTCTTATCGATCATGCTTAAGAATTCTTCTGGTGTCTTCGCATTTAATAAGTCTTTACGGAAACCTTCATCCATTAATAACGCAGATAATTTAGCTAATGCCTGTAAATGAGTGCTTCCTCCATCAGCTGGAGCTGCAATCATAAAGAATAAGTGAGCAGGCTGACCATCTAATGATTCATAATCAACACCATTAGGCACAGTCATAGCTGCTAACCCTGGTGCTTTAACTGCCCCAACCTGAGCATGAGGAATCGCAATTCCTTCACCAATACCAGTAGAAGTCAATGCTTCACGGGCTAAAATACCTTCTTTGTATGCATCCTTGTCTGAGATCTTTCCAGTTGCACACATTAAATCAATAAGCTTGTTAATTGCTTCATCTTTTGAACTGACTGAGACATTTAATTCAATGCCCTTTAAGTCCAATAATTCAGTAATTTTCATATTGTTTAATCTCCCTTTAATTGTGCGAGACATTCATCAATGAAGTCTCTTTTCGCAAGCGAATATGAGAATGCTGTTGCTCCACCACATGCAGTACCAAGTGCTAAAGCTTCATCATAATCACCATTATTTAAATAACCAGCCACAAAACCAGCTACCATAGAATCACCAGCACCTACAGAGTTCTTCACTGTACCCTTACATACACCTAAGCGATGTGTATTACCTTTTTCATCTACTAATAAAGAACCATCACCAGCTAGTGAAATCAATACATTACGAGCACCCATTTCCTGTAGTTTATTTGCATACATCACTAGATCTTCTTCAGTTTCTAACTTAACATCAAAGATTTCTTCAATTTCATGATTATTAGGCTTAATCAAGAATGGATGATAAGCTAATACATTAACTAATAGTTGTCCAGTTGCATCTACTACAAACAAGATACCCTTGTTCTGTAATCTTTCTAGAATTTCTTCATAAATTCTAGGACTAATGCATTTAGGAATAGAACCAGAAAGAACTAATACATCACCTTCTTTTAATGTATCAAGCTTTTTGAATAACTTTTCTACATCTTCATCAGTGATTTGAGGTCCCATACCATTGATTTCTGTTTCTTCATCACTACGCATCTTTACATTAATACGTGACATACCTTTTTCTACCTTGATGAAATCAGTCTTGATATCATACTCACTCTTAGCACGACGTACAATTTCATCACCAGTAAAACCAGCTACAAAACCTAAAGCTTCAGATTCATAACCTAACTCTTTAAGAATTGCGGAAACATTAATGCCCTTACCTCCACAGAAGATATGTTCTTCACATACTCTGTTGACTAATCCCTGTTGGAAATGATCAACTGTAATAACATAATCTAATGCAGGATTAAAAGTAATTGTGTAAATCATTTACATGGTCTCCTTTTTCCATAAAAATCATTTTATTACAGCGCTATTATATGATGTAAATGCTTTCTTTGTCAATAGATTTCATGTAAATAATTTACTTTGATTAATACTAAAAAGTATGACAACTAGATGTAAAAACATCTTTGTCATACTTTTTCTGTTATCGGTCACTATACTAATATATTATCTCTTATCTACCGCAAACATCTCTTCACACTGGATCATAGACTTATGTGCATTCTCTACCATCACTGTTAAGAATAAGAATATAATCTCTATAACAGTCATTGCAGAAACTCTAGAAAAACAGAACTCATCAAGAAAAAGTTTTTCTCTTGTTGCAGTTGTAATATGATATTGTACTTCTTCTCCGATGGCAGAATGAGCACTATTAGTAATACCTAAAGTCATAGCCCCATTCCTATTGGCTATCTTAACTGCTTCTAATACTTTATCTGATTCACCAGAGTTACTAATTGCAATAAGTACATCTCCTTTACCTAAAGTAAAAGAATAAGATAACTGTGTTTCCCATATAGTACCTGCAGTTGTAGGTATACCTAATTCATTAAACTTAAAAGCTGCATCAATAGCCACAGGAATCGTATTTCCTACCGCTACTACCTGTATCCTAGAAGCATCTCTAATACCCTCTAAAATCGCTTTAAATTCGTCTGTATTGATCTGATTTACTGTCTGTTTGAGTTCAGTAATCTTATTCGCAAGAATATTCTGTAATGATTGTGGTATATCCTCTACTGATATTTCATTAGATACTTCACCACTCTTATGTGTATCCACTAATTCCTGTGCTAAAGAGATCTTTAACTGGGCAAAACCTTTTAAACCTACCTTACGACAAAATCTAGATACAGATGCAATAGACACATCACTTGTTTCTGCAAGTTCAGATACAGTCATATCAACGACTTCTTTTGGATTATTTAATATATACTTCGCAATCTTCTTTTCAGCATCAAATAACTGATCATATAGCACAGTAATATTATCTAATACACTTCCCATTTCTTATTCTCCTTCTACAATGAAATTCCTTACATCGTCATGTTAACACAAAAAAATTCTTTACACAAACAAATAGAAAAAATGAGAGAAACATTAATATATACCACTCATTTAAGATGCATCATCATAACAATAATTTGTATCAGTTATCTTTTTTAAAATTTATCATATCAGTATTGTGATCAGATTGCTTCTTGTCATCATTGATAAGAATGCAAAAAATAACTACCTCGCTCCCTAGTAAAGTTTGAGGTAGTCATTTACTAAAAACAAATCCAAGGACAACCGCTTACTGGCTGTTCCTCTTTTCGTCTCCATTATAGTTTACAATCAAACCAAAGTCAATATATACATCTGTTTGAAGCTTCTGAATGAGAAAAAAGAAAAAGCAGACTTTCGTCTGCTTACTCTACAGTGAATTCTTCACCCTTCAACATTTTCTTAATATACTGCTTATTCTGTTCTACGCTATTTACATCAGGAATAAAGTAATAAAGTCTTGTATCAGGCATATAATATCCACCCTTCATCATCAAACCATTACCTGCTACCATAGAAGACTGGAATGACCATGAAGCATTGGTATTAAGCTGATCATTCGCAATTCTAGCCATTTCATTCATCGGCATATCAGTCACAAATGTACCTTCAATAGATTTTAAGATATCCGTATAATGAGTAATGATTGCTGGAGAAGCCATCTTTCTAATAATAGCCTGTAGAACTGCCTGCTGGTTCTGTGCTCTATGACGATCACCAGTAGTATAGGCATGTCTTTCTCTAGAGAAGGCTAAAGCCATCTGACCATTCATATGGTTCCATCCTTCTTTAATAGGCTGTCCATTCCATACAGATAAATCTTTATCTGAATAAACATCAACACCACCTAGGGCATCTACTACTTCTACTAATGATTCAAAGTTAACTCTTGCATAATAGCTAATATCTACATCTAAGAAGTTTTCTACTGTCTTAACTGTATTTTGTGTACCTGTTAAGCCAGAATGTGTGAGTTTATCTTTCTGAGAAGCATCTGCCAAAGTTACATAAGCATCTCTAGGGATACTAGTCAATAATACTTTATGTTCAGGGATATTAATAGTCATTAAGATATTCACATCACTACGTGATACTTCCTGTACACTTCCACGAGAATCAATACCAGAAATATATACACAGAAAGGATCCTTTAATACATCTAAAGTCTTTTCTTCTTTAATCTTATTGTATGATTTAAACTTTGTTGTCCAGATCACTCTTGTATCCTTATCAAAGTTCTTTTTATAGTCTGTAACTAGATCTCTAGAACCTTCATTAATAAGTATTGCATCTACTTTTTTATCATATAATGCATCTACAATCGCTTCTACACCATACAACTCACTCACACCATAGTTAGATATTTTCTTACTTAAACGGTTCAATGCTTCATTTATTTTAGTTCCATTAGGATTATATCCTACTGTCTTCTTTAAGAGATCATTCATCTTTTTGTATTTACTATTCTTTCTAACTACTAATGAATATGTTACATGATCATATTCGCTAGTTACTTTATTGTAGGCTGCTTTACCAGACTGAATAAAGATACATCCTATAATTAAGAATATACTAATAACAATAGAAATAATCTTACCTGCAAGAGGTCTTTTCTGTACCTTTCTAGATACGATAGGTCCTGGTTTTGCGACTAAATAGACAAGTAATGCAAGTACTGCCAAGAAAGACCCTATCACAATCAAATAACGCATAGGTAAAACTTTTACAAATATGATACTAATCATAAGTATGATGCTTAATACTATCTGAACACCGATAATAAAACGATGATCAGTCATGAAACCCAACTTTTTCTTCATCTTTTATATCTCCCATTCCCAAAACAGCACGAAAGTATACATATTTTACAAAAAATGTATAAAAATTGTGTTGACAAAACCTAGTATAGCACATCACCTTATTATATGTAACAATTTCACCAAGTAAATTTGTTATTTGTAACAAGTTTACACTCCTTATAACATATTTATATGTTGTATTTATTACTACAACTAAAAAAAGAAGAACCTTCAATGAGGTTCTTCCTAAAAACATTAAGCTTCTTTCTTCTTTAATAATACATACCCTAATAATGAGATCATTGAGAAGAATGCGAATACTCCTACCATAGTAGTATCACCAGTTGCTGGTTTAGTACTTGGTTTTACTTCTGGTTTAGTTGTTTCTTCTGGTTTAGAAGGAGTAGTAGGTTTTTCTTCAGGAATACTTGGTGTAATAACTGGTAACTTTTCTAATGCTTCCATCGCTTTTCTTAAGTCTTCAGTTAATGCATCTACTTCTTCCTGAGTTAATTCATTCTTATTTTCTAATTCTTTTTCAGTTGCTTTAATGACGTCTAATAAGTTCTTATAGCTCTTTTCTGTATATAACTTACTATCAGTCTTCTTAGCCTGATTAAGCAATAGTTCAAGTTCAGCTGTATTACCACGAGTAATAAGCTTCTTAGAAGCTTCTTCTAATTTATTAGTTAAAGCTTCAATTTCAGCACTTGTATGTTCAGCTTTTAATTCTTCTTTGATTTCATTTAATACAAGATCAAAGTCTTTCCAGCTAGATGCTGTATAGTCTTCTTCTTTATAAGAAACCATTCTATTTTCTAATGCTTTTATTTCTGTATCAGTTGCTTTAAGAACTAAGTTCTTTCTTGCATCCTGTAATGCCTTATGAGCATCTTCTACTTCAGTAACAGTTGCATCTTCTTTATTTAAGATGTCTTCTGCATTCTTTAATGCTTCATTAAATGGTTTTACTGTAGAAGTTAAGTAAATAGTAGTATCTAAATTCTTTAAGTTATTAGAATCGATGTAGTTTCTAAGTTCCTGTTTACTCATAGATGCTTTAGTGACAAGTCCTGCTTTAGCCTGACGCAATGATTCAATCATTGTATTGACTGCATCTTCAGTCGCATCTTTATTAGTCACTAGTTTCTTTGCTTCTACTAATACTTCTTCTAATGCATTGTAGCTTTCTTCTGTATAGTCATCTTTAGAAAGCTTTTCAATATCTTTAATTTCTTGATCGAGAGCTTTTAAATCACCACGTACAACTAATGCATCATAAGCAGTCTTTAAGTCTGCTTTTGCTTCTTCTAATGCATCCTTTTCACCCATCTGAGTGTTATATACGTCTAATGCGTGAGTTCTTGCTGTACTATATGCTTTATAACTTGTTGTAGTGTACTTATCTTCATCTACATGTAAAGAGTCAATGTAGTTCTTCAAGTCCTTAGCACATTCACTCTTATATTTATCATCAGTTAATGTGATAATTTCAGAAATAGTAGGAATATGATTTTCTTCCCATTCAAACTTTAACTTATATACATTACCATGAGGGATATAGAATTCAATTAAAGATTTTCTTAAAGTACCTAACTGTACCCATTCTTTATCTTCTTCAGGTACATTTCTAGTTGTTACTTCTTTATCAATTAATGCATATACCTTAGCATTGCTGATTTCACCCTTCTGGATAATATTGAATTTCTTTACATCAAGCTTATCAGAAAGAGTATAAGTGATATAACCTGCTTTATTTGATCCTGGTTTATAAGCTGTTAAAAGGTCACCATCAATCATATACTGAGGTTTATAACCTTTTGCTTCTGTGACATTAGAATCAAATGTAGGGTCATTATCTTCAGGCGCATATTCTCCATCATTGATCATGATTTCGTTGAATACAACAGCTCTAGAATGGTTAGATGCAGTAAATAGGATTCTTAAGTAACGAGCTGGTACATGTTCTGCAGTACCTGATACATATACCTTATTAGGATATGTACTAGATGCTTTATATCCTGCATCAGAATCGATACATTTAACCATTGAATCACCAGTGTTTTCAACACCATCACCAATTGTCACAACATCTGTCCAGTTTTCTAAATCACTAGAAACACTGATAATACCATCTCTAATATAGTTATAGGCACTATCCTGACAATACATTGCAATCTTATCGATATTTCTCATCTGACCTAAGTCATAGATAATATACTGTCCTTTTAATGGGAAATCACCAAATTCTGTTGTAGAATCAATGTTGCCATCAAATGCAGCCCCATTGTTTCTAGAATCTTCTGCAACACCCCAAGATGGGTTGATAGTCATAGTTGTCTTATATACGTATGGTGCAGTGATTTCTGTAGAATGTACCACAAACTTATTCATAGTTAACTTCACATCAGAACTCTTCTTATTGATCAAACGTACATAACGTGCATCTGGAAAGTTCTTGTTTAAGTCTTTTACTTCAACCCAGTCATGTGCATTCACTGAAGCTTCTAATACAACTTCACCACTATAATCAAGTTCTAACTGTTTTAGATCTTTAACTCTTGATAACTTCACACCTACATATTGTTTAGGTGCCAAAGTCATTTCTTTTGTATACACTAAATCTGTACGATCTAATGTACTCTTTGAATGTAACTTATAGTCTGTATTTGTATAAACAGCCTTGTCATCATATTCATTCACTACATCAGTATGGTTGAATGTCTTTACCTTCCACCAATAACCTGCTGTATCACTCTGAAGATGTAATTCAAGGTTTCTTACACGAATTGCCTTAGCAGTCAAATCCTGGTCTTCTACATTTAAATGAACAGTGGCATCACCAGCATATTCTTTTAATGTCTTCCAAGTTGTACCATCTTCTGTATATTCTAATGCATATCTAGTGATCTTATCAGTACCACTATCCTGTACGAAATTGATAGTACCTAACTTCTTAGTGTTATTGAATGTAAGAGTCACTGCTGCATCTACTGGAATATAGTCCTTGATTTCTCCTGCTTTATATGGAGATTCAGCAAAATGCGCATATGTAGATTCATTATCATCTAATAAGTTATCTAATGAACCACCCTTTACACCAATCTTAGTCATAGATAATGTACCCTTATCAGTGCTTGTAGAAGGAGTAGTCGTTGGGTTAACTAAGATATCTCTTACACCTAACCAAGTGTTACTCTTATCTGCAGTCGCAATCATACGGATACCCTTAACATCTTTTAAGTTAAGGTCTGTTAATTCTACATTGTTTGGTAAGTCATATTCTGTTTCATTGACATCAGTCCAGTTCTTACCATCAGTAGTATACTGTACTTTTGCTTTTAAGAATGTATCTCTAGGGTTAGAGTTCGCACCCATTCTAAAGATGACATGGTTTACATCAATTGCCTTAGAATACTTGATACCTACATAAGTACCTGCAGAAATAGTATTAGGGCTCTTGTAAACTAATTCTGTAGAAGCATTACCATCAAAGATGTTATCTTCCTTACCATCTGGAGTATCTTCACGGTTAGTGATATATTTCGCAATCTGTTTATCTGGATTAACGATTGTAGATACGATTTCAGATAAATAAGAATCTAATGATTTAATAAATGGTACGATATGCTGTACACCTACTTCAGCATATTCTAAATGGTCTACATAGTGGAAACCATAAGACTTGCTCTTTTCAAAAGCAGCTTGTGCATTGGCATAATAGTCCCAGATAGATGCATTGTCTTCTTCATTCTGTGCAGCTCTAATACCTTTAATATAGTTTAAAGCAGCATTTGTTGTATCATCCCAGCAGTTTAACCAGTAAACAATCTGAGACTTGATTCTTTCATTACCGCTTGCACGATAAGTTTTAGACGCATTCTGTAATACTGTGAATTCGTTGATGATGTCATCAAATTCTTCATCAGTGATCTTTTCACCTTTAGATATTTTAGTCTTGAATGCATTGAGTTTTTCTTTTAATTCAACAGATTCCTCTAAACGAGTCACTCTGCTATCCATATTCTGGTTGATCATATGTTTAGATAATTCTCTTAAAGCAGTTGATGCTTCAGTTTCTTCATAACCATTATGATCCACATATTTGAATGAAGCATTATAGCACTTATTTGCTTCTTCTTCAGTTTTCCAGATATTCCATGAATAACATGCATTACCAAATATTGCGACTTTACTTGGTTCTGACTGCTGCATTGGGTTTAATACAATACCCTGTATCTTAGAAGGATCAACACCTGGATGAAGGAATGTTGTATAACCACCCATGATTAGATGCTTCTTAGAGTTATCAGTACATGGCCAGTTGATCCACATATAAGGACCACGACCTGCAGTATTAGTGAATGAAGAAGTAAAGTTATTAGTTACTTCACCCCATACACGTCCACCAGTCATAATAATCTGTACGTTTTCAGGGAAGTCACGGTAGTAAGACTGACCATAACCCATATATTCCTGAGTACAGAATGGTAATGTCAACTTTAAGCCAGGGTAAGAAGGCTGTAATTCTTTAAGCCAGTTAGACATATCTGTCAATGTTCTTGTATAATTAGCACCACCTACGTTACCAGCATCGTCTGCAAGAATTGCAATCTGACGAACACCAGCATCAATAACCTGTTTAAACTTAGCCTGCATAACCTTTAAGTCAGCCTGATAGTTTGCTTCAGAGTTATAACGGATTGGGTGATTCATATAAGGATGTAAGGCAAATACGAAACGGCATTTAGATTTGTTTCCAGCCTCTGCAAGTGGTTTGATCTTTGTATTGATTTCTTCTTCTGTATAAAGGTCACGCCACTTAGCGTTATGCTTTGGATCATCTTTAGGAGCATAGAAATAAGAATTAAGCTTATAATAGCCTCCCCATTCCATCAATTTACAACGATCTTCTGTTGACCATGGATTCCCATAATAACCCTCAATAAATCCACGGCTTGCAACATCCGCATAATCCTCGATAGAGAAGTTTCTAATTGTTTTCCCCTCTACCTGTTTAAAAATGTGATATAAGCTTGTAAGTCCATAAAAAGCAGCATCCGTATCTTTACCTAAGATAGAAATAGTGCCTTTATCAGACTTTAAAGCATAAGAATCAAGTTTATCAAATAAACCTGCTGAAGTTGTTCCAAACTGTGAATCTACATATTGTTTAGAACCCTTCACACCAACAAGAATGTTTGTCTTTCCAGCTTTCTTTTCACTAGAAATACTTGCATTCATGCCTTTTAATGCAAGAACTTCATTTAGTCTTGCTTTTGTGTCTTCATCAATACCATCTTCATAGACAACATTGACCTGACTTGTCATTTCATAATCCCCATCACTATAATTCATAGAATGTGGATTAGGATAGACTTCATACCCTGTATCAGCTTTTACAGTCACTGGAAAAGCTGATACACAGCCTAATGCAACAAGAAAACTTACTGCATAAGTAATGATTTTCTTTCCTTTCATCATGTTCTCCTTTCTTTTATATTTTGTCTCATTTCATGCTCCTAGTTGATGAAATGAGTATTCAAACATGGATTTTTACAAAAAATAAAGACCAAATAAAGTATGACAAAAAAATGTATGTCATAATCTTTATTTGGTCTTGCCTGCTTAGAGTAACAATCCACATTGACTCAATTAGTATAACAGTATCTTTTATATTAAGCAAGCGTTTTCATATCTTATTTTATGATATTTTTAGGCATTTGAAGTCAGCAGAACATGAAACTGATAATTTAATCATGCCAACAATTAATAGTTTATTATGATTTTTTGATAAGAACGCAAAAAAAATAACTACCTCGCTCTCGGCAAAAGTTTGAGGTAATTATTTCAAACATACAAATCCAAGGGCAACCGCTTACTGGTTGTTCCTTCTTTCATATTCATTATAGTTTACGCTAAAAACAAAGACACATGTATCTTTTAATGATATTACTGTAGCGTTTTCATTACTTATTATGCAATATATATTAAACTTATTTCAATTATTTTTCTTTTAAAAGCTTCTAATCCTCTCCTTCAACTTAATCGGGATGTCATTAAGATGAGAGATTTCTGTATTGATCAATGTCCTCTAGGCGTTAATTGAAGAAAACCTTTCTCGTTCCCTAAATCTGCCATTAAGAATTGTGTGAACAGAATACCTAGCGAAATCAAAGTAATCCAAATAGCTTTTCCTCTCATAAATACACACAGTATCGTTGAAACAATTACACCCAACATAAACATAATCAGCATTCCTACATGTACAATAAACCTCTTTAGATTATTTTTATCACTATAATGAGATATGGTCTTATATAAATAAACACCAACCTGACGCACATGATTCGTACAAAAAGTTGTTGCCATAGGTATACCCCTAGCTTGTCGAAATGTATTATATTGCATAGACATGATTACATTAATAGAAATTTGACTTATCTGAAACGGAGCTGCTTCTGGAACTAAACCTAGCACAAATATAACAATCATTTCTATTCCAATCAGTAATATATCCCAACGAATAATTTCCTTCTTTTTTATAGGCTTAGGAAGAGCTTCTGAGAGAACTGTCCCAGGCAAATAGGCTCCCATCGGAACAAAATAATGTAAAGCTTTTGACCACTGTTGATTTCCTATAGCCATTCCCATACAAATAAAATTTGCTGTTTGAGCATTGCAAAAAACGCCACCTCTTATAGAGTGTGTAAATCCTCCTAAAAAACCACCTACAAACATCAGCAGGAAAAACACATATCTTTTTTCGCATTCTAAATATTCAAATTATTTATCATGCATATTCTCTTTCCTTTCTTATACACTCAACAACAAACCCTGTTAGAATCAAATTCTAGCAGGGGTTACAACAATAATTACATACTTAATATAAAAGTAAATCAACTATCTCTTTGGCAAATCACGATAAGTAATCAATTCAATATTATTTTCTTTTATCCACTCTTTAATTGCCGGACTACAAAAACAATGAGCATCCAAACAACGTCCTAATGTCAAGCTAGATAATTGCATTAAATTCCAATCAACATAACCAGGATGTCCTAACCATTCGAAAAATCCTTCGCCTTTTAAATCTTCATTCGTGAATAAATCTACAACTCCTTTAGGGCCTGCAGAAGAATCAGTCAATGCACGCATTAGTGGAATCTCATAGTTTGTGGTATATTCAATTGTTTCAGATTTAGGTATGTATGTTAATTGTCTGATTGGTAAATCATATTTTTTAGCTAATTCCTGAAGTACAATTGATCCACCAGGAATGGCTTCAATACCATGATGTGAATTAATGTGATCAGGCAATTTTCCTGTCATTTCTATAAACTTGTCCATTTGACTTTGACATTCTAAACGCATTTCTTCTATATCGATATCTTGAGGTTTTGCTTTTAAGACTTGCTTATTAAATGTCCCATCTTCATTGGTTAGAGTTCTTAAATTCCTACATAACGGATAACCCACTGTTAAATTTAGATGTAAACCAACAGAAAGTTTAGGATTATCTTTCCATAGTTTAGCTGCTTCTTCAGCATATGGCATATTTGTCATCATTGATGCAGAAGTCATCACTCCATGATTAAAGCAATCCAATATAGCTAAATTACATGCATGTGTGATTCCAAAGTCATCACCATTAATAATTAATTTCATATATTATTCTTCCTTTAAATTGAGTAAAATATTTCCAGATTGAACGTTCTGATTCTCTAAACACTGATTAATTTCACCACCACAAGTAATTATAACTGGTGTTGTTAAATCATATCCTTTTTTAATCAATGCATCTTTGTTGAATTCAATTAAAATTTGACCTTTAACTATTGTATCCCCCATTTTAACTTTTGAAGTAAATTCTTTTCCTTGATCATTAACAGTATCCAAACCAACATGAATCAAAACTTCGACACCTTCATCACTCTTTAGTCCTATAGCATGTTTTGTTGGAAATAAAGCTACAACGGTTCCATTAAAAGGTGCCAATACTTGACCAATTTCAGGAATAATTGCACAACCTTCTCCCATACTTCCACTCGCAAATGCCTGATCATTAACATCTGAAAGTGAGATTACTTTTCCTGTTAGAGGTGAATAAATAGTGTTTTTATCTTCAATTACATTATCCTTCTTGTTTTTCTTGCCAAAAACTTTACTTGAATCATCAATACCTAAAACAGTACCTAGAACCAATGAAATAACAAACGCAGCACCACAACCTATCATGCCTAAAGCTAAATCTTTACCAAATCCTAAACCTATTAAAACATTTGACGAACCATTGAAATAAACACTCACATGAAGTAAACCATTTATTACACCACCTACAATGCCTGCAATTATCTGTACAATCATCGCTTTCTTATATTGCAATAATACAGAAAAGACTGTTGGTTCACTAATTCCACCTACAATTAAAGTAACTGCATTTGCAGTAGCAATAGCTTTATCCTCTTTTTTACAACGAATTATATATGCAACAGCTAAGCCCATTAAAGCGTATGTTCCAGATATTGCACCAACCATAATAATACTATCTGCTCCCATATTAGCAATCTGAGTTATAGCTAATGCAACTAGAGCGTGGTGCATTCCTGTCGCCACTAAAAAATACCAAGAAGCACTAATTAATCCAATTGCTAATGGACCAACTAAAGAATAAAGATTCGTAAAGAAAGCTGCTAAACCTTGACCTAAAAAGCTTGCTATTGGTCCTAAAATACATAGTGCTAAAGGTAACATAACAAGAATTGTACACGTTGGTACTATAATAATTTTCATTGATTTAGGAGAAAACTTATCAAAAAACTTATACACATAAGACATTACCCATACAATTAAAATACTTGGTAAAAATTGTGATGAATAATTAACCAAAGTCATCGGTATTCCATAAACACTAAATTGTGTACCTTTTGTAACCATCTCAACTAACGTTGGATGAATTAAGATTGCTCCTAAAAATAAAGCAATTGGTGTTGAAGTGTTAAATATCTTTGAAGCAGCCATAGCTATAAACACCGGGAAGAAATAGAAACCTGCATCACCAACGAATGTTAGAAGTACCATAAAATCTGAAGTAGCAGGTAACACATTTAACATACTTTTTCCCAGTAACGCAACAATTAATTTTATAATACCAGCGGCTGTAATAATAGGTAAAATTGGTGTTACACATCCAGAAACAGCATCTATTAATTTATTAGGAAGTTGTTTCCATGAGAACTTTTCTTCTATGCTATCTAATTGTTCATCAATTTTATTTTGCACTTGGAATCCAGTCATTTCTATAAAATTATTATATACATCATCCACATTTTGCCCTATAATGACCTGAAATTGACCACCAGAAAATTGGCATCCAAGCACTCCTTTAATTTTTTTGATTTTCTCTTGATCTACTTTTGCTTGATCTTTCAAATTCATACGTAATCTTGTCGCACAATGTGTGACAAAAGAAATATTTTCTTTGCCACCTACATGCGCTAAAATTCGCTGACATAATTTTTCATATTTAGCCATAATTAATTCCTCTCTTGTTTTAATCAAAATAAAACCTGACAAAATGAAATGTTCCTCAAATCATTCTGTCAGGTTATGCCCACTTAAGGTTACAATCCTTCACGACTATAAAATCTGTTGATATGCAACATTAGATAAAGAAGTTCTTCATCATTAAGCTGCCAATTTAATATTTTTTCAAAATATTCCTTAATCTTTAATACACATTGATATACATCTACATATTCTTCTTTCATTTTTTCAAACATCTTCAAATTACTTGTATGTGTAACAACTTTTTTGTCTTTTCTTTTTAATAAGTACTGCAAATGAATAATAAAACGTGAATAATTAAAATCATCTCTATTAATCAATAAATTTAATTCTTTCTCAACAATAGAAGTGACGTCTTCTATCATTCTTGTTAAATCAGATTCTTCATCTTGTTTCTTTGCTACTAATTGTGCATTAATGAAATGCATAGCTATATTTGCTTCTTCTTCTTTTGGTAGATTCACAAATAATCGTCGATAAATTAAACGTCTAGCCCATTGAGCAAGTTCCATTTCTTTCACATATAAATGTTGTAATTCATAGAAAAGCATATTTTCAATAACCATGCCTTCCTGGCATCTCTGAATGGCAAAATGTAAATGATCAGCAAGAGTAAATATAAACGCATCACTTAAGTTTGTATTCAAATAAACTTTTGCTTTATCTACAATTTCCATAGATACTTGCATAACTGGATCAGGAATTTCATTAAATAAAGACATAATATTTGAATCCAAATCATAAAAGGTTCTGTCTATCAAAGATAAATCCTGAATCTCATATGGCATTTTAGGAAAGCCTATTCCTTTTCCGAAAGCAACTAATTCACAATTATTGGAATCTAGACAAATAGCTACATTATTGTTGATTTTTTTTACTACTTTCATTTTGTCTGTATCCCCCTAACAAAAAAACTTCTCATAAAGCCTCTTAACAATGTTCTCTAACAAGTTAAGGTAATGCCTTCTAAGAAGTTACAATCCTCATTATTTGTTTTCATATTTAGTTCTGTGCACATATATATGATAACAGTTTATCAAAAAAATTCAATACGAATTAGTGATTTTCTCTTTTTTTCTCTTTTTTCTTTTCTCATTTTAATAACTCACTGCATAACACGTTTAATATGTATACACAAGAATGTCTGTTCATCCGGTGATAAATCATATTTATATTTCTCTTTAATATGTTTCACAATACGATTAATACACATAGAGAGTCTTAAATTCTCTTTTAATAGTTGTCTGATGTCTTCTGTTGTATCTTTAAGGTTTATTTCCTGTCCTATAAAGATACGTTCAGCTAGATATTTTAAATGCGTAGAGAGTCTTGCATAACTGAGTGACTGAGGAGAAATAGTCACCTTCATACTATTTTCAATAATACCGATAATATCAGTCACAAAGCTTAATATCTTAGTCGCATTATGGGTATTATTGTCCATTGAGAAATTCACTAAATGCAAGGCTATATAGTTGGCTTCTTCTAGATCCAATGTAATACCTGTTTTCTTCTTAATATAGCTTAATGCCCATAAACCTATTTCATATTCATTCTTATAAAGAATACTTACATCTCCAAGTATGACATAAGGGATTCTTATATTCTCCTGCTTACGTTTTAAGGCAAAGGAAATATGATCTGTCATAGTAAGGAATATTTCCCCATAATAGCGTGATTTAAGCTTCTTAATTGCACGAGAGACAATCTTATCAGTCATCTCATAACAATCAGGAGAGATATCATCTTCTCTTTCTAATCTTTTATGAGGGTCTTCTTTAAACATATATGTCTTTTCTATTTTAGTGGAATCAACACTATCCCCTACCTTCTTCTGGAACCCTATTCCTGAACCTGTTAGGATAATATCTCCTAATTCTGGTGAGATAGCCGCAATGGAATTGTTGTTGAAAATCTTAATAATTCTCATAATAGTCCCCTTTACATTAATATATCGTTCATCGCATCCGCAATGAACTGGGCATTGGTGCCTACTAATATCTGTACATTATGGTTTCCTGCAATTGTGACATGTTCATAGCCTAATTGAGATATTTCGTCTTTATTAATAGAATGTATGTCATTTAACTCTACTCTTAAACGTGTAATACAGGCATCTGCAGATATACAATTACTTCTACCACCAAGAGCTTCCACAAAACAAATAGCCAAATCATCATAATCAAATGATTGTTTTGTACTAACTTCATCTTTCATACGTCCTAGTGTCATGAGATTAAAATGAAGAATCATAGTTCTAAATACAATATAATAGAGCACACCACAGATGACTCCTAAAAGAATCAAATAGTTGGCATGATAGGAGAATGGTGCCTTAAAACTCAATATATAGTCTATAAGACCAGCTGAGAAACTAAAACCAGCGAGCCAGTGAAATGATGCAGCTATAAACATCATGATTCCTGTCATGACTGCATGGGCGATATATAAACTAGGTGCTAAAAACATAAAAGAAAACTCTAATGGTTCTGTAATACCTGTTAGAAAAGATGCAAGAGCAGCTGAAAGCATCAATGTGCCTACTTTCTTTTTCTTATCAGGTGAGGCACATTGATAGATTGCCAGTGCGCCTGCTGGTAAACCAAACATCATGACAGGATAGAATCCTGCCTGATACGTACCAGTCACACCTTTAATACCTCCTGATAATGTACCCCAGAATCGTCCAATATCATTAATACCCGCAACATTAAACCAGAAAACAGAATTTAGGGCATGATGTAATCCTGTTGGTATAAGAAGTCTATTAAAGAATCCATATAAACCAGCGCTAATTGGTCCTAAACCTGCCATCCATGTTCCAAAATGAATAAATGTTTCATAAAGCATCGGCCAGACATACATAAAAACACCAGCAAATAAAAGTGTAATCATCCCTGAAATAATAGGAATGAATCTTTCACCACTAAAGAATGATAAAGGACCAGGTATTTCTATATGATTGAACTTCTTATAACAGAAGGCGACAATCAATCCTACCATAATCCCGATAAACGCATTATCCGTCTCACCAAAGGCAATAGAGACTTGGCTTATATGTAAACCCGAGATCAATGAAATGCCCTCAGGAGAGAGTATTTTAGTGATCATGAGATAATTGATGACTGCTGCCAAAGACAACGATGCATTCTTCTTATCCGTCATACCGATTGCGACAGCAATCGCAAAAAGGATAGGAAGATGATCTATGACTACACCACCCGATAATATAAGAAATGCCGCAAATGGATTATTGACACCCCACCCAATAGGATCAATCCAATAGCCAATACCCTTTAATAATGCAGCCAGAGGCATAATAGTCACTGGAAGCATCAGGGACTTACCTAATTTCTGTAAAAAACTCATATTGATCCCCTTTTCTGTACTAATCTATATTACTATTATATAGTAATTGTTTTAAAAATAATTACAGAATACAAAAAACAGCAATGTTTTTATAACGTGGTAATTATAACACTTTAATACCATTATGTAACCCCTAACACCCATTTTTTGAAGCAAAAAAAAGGAAGACTAATCTTCCTTCATAAACTTATATGTACATACACCAATAAGAGCACCTACAAGTGTAACAACCATCGCAAAAATCAACATGCTTTGTAGTCCTAATGTATCCTGTAAGACACCACCTAGATAATTACCTAAGCAGAAGCCAAAACCATTGGCCATCATTGTGATAAGAGTCTGACCTGCCATTTGATCTGATTCAGCTAGGGCATCATTACAGTAATATGTATAAGTGGCAAATAGTAAGCCATATGAACATCCCTGGAACACCATACCAATTAATAAGACAATAAGGTTAGGTGCTAAAGCAATTAAGAAGTTTCTAAAGATATACATGACTAAGCCAAAGACAATGAGCTTTTCAGGTCCAAATTTTTTCTTTAAGCGATATGTCATTGTCATAAATGGTGTTTCACTGGCTGCCATAAAGAAGATGGCTATACCATAGAATGATGAATCTCCACCAAGCTTCTTAACAATATTAATCAAGTAAGTAGATAAAGATGTCGCACCCGCAATCGCAAATCCAAATCCAAGTAAGAATAAGAAGAACTTCTTATATTTCGTGATCAAGCCAAATGGATTGGCTGGCTTTTCTGTTGATGCGTTCCTAATAGTAGAATGTGGTAGGACAAGCAGGTTAATGATAAATAGAACACTTGAGATAATAAAGACAATGTAGATAACAGATGGTTCAAGCCATTCTACTAAGTAACCCATTAAAAAGGCACTAGATGCATAAGAGAATGAACCAAGTCCTCTTGCAAGTCCAAAGTTAATATCATGCCCCATCTTGACATAGTCCATCGCAAATTGTGATAAAAATGGAACAACACAAGTAACCAGGAATAATAATGCGATATATAGTACCATGACGACTACTTTAGGTAGTGTCATAAAATAAAGAGCACTAAATGATGCGAATAGTATAGCATAGATTCCTAAGATCACATTATGTGGTGTGAGTGCTTCATACTTGTTTGGCAAGTTAGAGATATTAGCTGAAAGTATAAGCATCATAATACTTCCCATTGCAGTTACTATACCAATTTCTGTATTTGATAAGCCTTTATATTGTAAGAAAATGGCTACATAACCAAAAATCGTACAGTTAGTAATCCAATATAAGAACTGGATACAATTGTATTTCATTTGTAAGCGTTTCATAATTTCCTCCCTCAATAACCTTAGGTATTATATAGTATTTATCAAAAGAGGGACAACTATTTTCTTAATAAGAAAAAAGACACGACTCCTAAGAATCGTGTCTGAATATATAAAACAAAGTGCCCCGGTTCTAGGAACCAGCATGCTCTACATGACTAGTTATAGAACATGCTTTAGGGCAGTTTGCTGTGTCCGCTCTCTAGACACAAGTCTATTTTAAGAAACATTTTTTTACTCGTCAATACCCTTTTGTAAATTTCTTTTAATATGTAACAGTATTATAGTTATTTATGATTTTAACAATTACAAAACTGGCATTATTTCTCATTTTTATGATTGAACAATCCTAATATTTGTGTTTATCCTAAGTGTAATGATTATATCGATATAATCCTTTTTTATAAATATATGAGTATGTGTAAAGTTATTCCGTGATTAAATTTTCACTTTTCAAGACATGAAAAAAAGCCCCTAGATGTAGGGACTTTAGTATAAATTATTCAGCTTTTGAATTAACTAACTTACCAGTTGAATGGAAAGTAATCATAAGTCCAAGAGCGACTAATAATACGGCAACAACTAACTGTAAACCATCTGTCATGATCATGAATCCACCAGCAACAAATAGCTTCATTACAATTGCATAGATAGCCTGCACTAAAGCTGTCATAGTAACAATGAACATTAATACCATTGGTACATATAACATGAAACCTTTTCTTCCAGTAACCTTTAAGAATACAACAAGTGAGATTAATACCATTGCAGCAAGTAACTGGTTTGCTGAACCGAATAATGGCCAGATGTTAACATATCCGCCTAAGCTTAATAAATAACCAAAAAAGAGTGAAATAAGTGTTGAAACGTATTTATTAGTTAAGACAGATACTAACTGTGATGGAGTTTCTCCTTCTTCTACTTCGAAGAATTCCTGGAAAGACATACGTGAGATTCTAGCTACTGCATCAAGAGAAGTTAATGCAAGAGCTGAAACAAACATAGTCATAATACAAAGTCCCCAAGACTGTGGTAAACCAAGTTGTGCTACTAAGCCAGTAACACCAGCAGAGAACTTAGTGAAAGGTGTAGCTGTATCAGCTAAAGCCATATTAGCAAGAGCTGTATCTAAGACACCAGTCTGTTTTAAGTTTGGTAATGAACCAACGATAACGATAACTAATACTGCAAGTAATGATTCTAACAACATTGAACCATAACCAACCTGAAGCATATCTTTTTCATTCTTAATCATCTTAGAAGATGTTTCTGAAGATACAAGTGAATGGAAACCAGATACGGCACCACAAGCGATAGTTACGAATAATGTTGGGAATAAGTAACTTCCTGTAGCTGATTTGAATCCAGTGAATGCTGGTACAGTAACAGTTGGGTTACTCATAAATACACCTACAACTGCTGCTGCAATCATACCGATGAATAGGAATGTAGTTAAGTAGTCACGTGGACCTTTTAATAACCACATTGGTGTAACAGATGCAAAGAAAATATAAACGAATACTAAATAGATCCAAGTTTGTTTAGTTGCATATACTGGGAATTTGATACCAACTGCAAGCATTGCAACGATTAATACAATTCCAAGTACAACTTTTGGCCAACCTTCAAGGTTAACTTTACGTAATAATAAACCAAATGCCATAGCAACAAATACATAAAGAATAGAGATAGAAGCAGCACTGGCATTAGGTGCAAGCTTAGCTCCTTCAGCACTGAAACCATTGAATGTTCCAGCAACCATGTCTGCAAAAGCAGCAATAACGATTAATGTGAAGACCCAGCAGAATAAGAAGAATAATTTCTTACCAGTTCTACCAATGTATTTTTCGATAATCTGACCCATTGACTTACCTTCAGATTTAACTGAGGCATAAAGTGCACCGAAGTCCTGTACAGCACCGAAGAATACACCACCGATGACTACCCATAAGAATGCAGGTAACCAACCAAACATCATAGCCATAACTGGTCCAGTAACTGGTCCAGCACCAGCGATAGATGAGAACTGATGAGCAAAGACTGTCCATTTATTAGTTGGTACATAGTCTACGCCATCTTCTTTTGCAACAGCAGGTGTTGTTGCATTAGGATCAATACCCCAAGTTTTTACTAAATAGCGACCATAACATAGATAGGCTACTACTAGGATAAGGGCTGCTAATCCAAGTAAAAGTAAACCATTCATAAATAAATTCCCCCCAGAATTACTTTATACATATAAAACAGATATAAAAAAGGCTTTCGTCTTAGAATGACCTGCCTAAGACGAAAACCTTCGTTTCCGCGGTACCACTTAGATTGTGATTTACATCACCACTTCACATCCCATGAATGCTATTTCTTTAACGCAGAAATTACGGATTTCTTTACTATTATTTTCAAGAAAACAGCTCACAAGGGATGGTCCCATAATCATTACCTGCATCCTTTCCACCAACTGGATGCTCTCTATAGGAAGCGGATTAGAAATCGTATCTTGTTCATCGCTCTGTTTCGTATGTATGTTTATATAATAGTCTGATATTTTCATTTGTCAACAGTTTATTTCGAAAAAAGCAAATTTATTTATATGTTTTATGTTTATCATAAATGTAAGCGTATGTTATATATCGTAGTATAACAAATATACATAGAGAAATATTACCTATACTTGGATTTAATATATTGTTTAATAGCTTCCATATACTCCTCTTCATTATCATAATCCTTTCGATCTACATCATACATATCAGAAGGGTCATAGTATTCTTTCCATTGTTTACGTAAATCATCAAGATAATCTAATTCACGATCATACTGTGTAGGATCAACTGAACTAAATGAATTATAGAAATTATGTTTATCTTCCCAAGATTTTTTATCATCTTCAGATACATCACCCTCTTGAGAAACTTCTACTATATTATCCAAATGATACTCACCAGAGTTTGGACGTTTTCTAGACATTTGTTTTAATGCTTTATTGCGATAATCATCCATATCATCAGACTTTAAAACTTCTTCATCTAATTCTGCATCAAGACTTGCAACATAGTCTTTCCACTCATTGACAGCTTCTACATAGTCTTCTTCATCACTAAACTCACTTGGATCAACAGGATATTGATGATTTGGATCATATAGTTCTAACCAATGTATTCTTTCACTTATTTCATAAAAATATTCATCAGGTGAATCATAATCTAGAGGATCAATACAATAAAATTCATTTTCAGGATCATACTTCTCTTTTATTTTCTTTGTTAGAGCATCTAGATAAGTATCTTCATTTTTATAGTTTTGTGGATCAATATCAAAGTCACCATATCTAGATACTTCTTCAATCCATTCAAGGTGTTCTAAACATATATTAACTGCTTTTTCATAGTCTTCAAAATTATCATATTTAGTTACATCAACATAATAATCACATTGATCAAATGGATCTGCTTCAGATTTCCAATCATCACGTAGTGCATTTAAATAGTTTTCTTCAGTATTATACCAATCTACATCAACGTAAAATCGTTGATGAGAATTATATTTTCTGACCCATCGATCTTTGTTTAGATCTTTAATTGTTTGAAATAGTGTTGATATTCTTCCCATAGTATCACCTTAATCTTCTATTGCTTCTTGATAATCCTCTAAAGAATTATAATCATATAGTTTTAGATTGAAATAATGGTCTGTATTATATATTTCAGCCCACTTGTCTTTATTTACCATATTAAGTAATTCATGCAATAGTAATAATTTATTCATTGCTTCACCTCATTTATTTAATTATATAAAGTTTTTACTTATACCTCCATGAGAAACGTAAAATGTAAAATTTTTCTTGTGTCCATCTAAACTTTTGTGCTTTTTCTTTTTCATAATAATTGACTTACTGTGCCATATAGTTTTATATTACTTTTGTGATTAGATTGCAGATACTCGTGAAGCCTGCAATCGCGGGAGGTGCCAAGGCGCCTCTTTTTTTACGTCAAAAACAGATATTAAACTAAGAAAAACCGCATAAATACAGTATCTAACGACAAAA
>ERZ827490.775-NODE-775-length-46921-cov-50.104596_pt1 | contig 46921 bp, 45 predicted proteins | sample MGYA00519770_ERZ827490 | MGnify/ENA primary metagenome ERZ827490 (study PRJEB31778, sample SAMEA3449324) | human gut metagenome | biome: human gut; feature: human-associated habitat; material: faeces | place: United Kingdom | collected 2010/2012 ...
TCTATTCCAAGGCCACCACGGACTTCGAGTTCCTGTTCCCCTTCGGCTGGGGCGAGCTGTGGGGCGTGGCGGACCGCACCGACTATGACCTGACCCAACATCAGAACACCTCCGGCAAGGACCTGACCTATTTTGACCCCGAGACCAACCAGCGGTACATCCCCTATGTGGTGGAGCCGTCTTTGGGCGTGGAGCGCAGCGTTCTGGCGGTGCTGTGCGATGCCTATGACGAGGAGGTGGTGGGCCAGGATAAAAACGGCAAGGACGACGTTCGCGTGGTGCTGCACCTGCACCCGGCTCTGGCCCCCTATAAGGCTGCCATCCTGCCCCTGAGCAAGAAGCTGTCCGAGCCCGCCATGGAGATCTACAACGATCTGTGCAAGGACTTTATGCTGGACTTCGACGAAACCGGCTCCATCGGCAAGCGCTATCGCCGGGAGGACGAGATCGGCACCCCCTTCTGCATTACCGTGGACTTTGATACCGTAGGCGACGGCGAAAACCCCGGCGACCGGTGCGTCACCGTCCGTGAGCGGGACACCATGGAGCAGGTGCGCATTCCCATCAGTGGGCTGAAGGCGTATCTCACCGAGAAACTGGCGTATTGATTATGCGGTGGGTTCCGGCGCACCTGCTCCATGATCCGCCGCGCAGCGGCGTGTAAGCATTTTGGCGCAGCCAAAATCTTACGTTGGGGCGGATTCATTCCGCGCCAACAAGAATCAGATCGGGGGCCCTGCGCAGCCCCGCTGCGCGGGGTGCAGGTGCGCATTCCCATCAGTGAGCTGAAGGCGTATCTCACCGAGAAACTGGCGTATTGATTATGCGGTGGGTTCCGGCGCACCTGCTCCATGATCCGCCGCGCAGCGGCGTGTAAGCATTTTGGCGCAGCCAAAATCTTACGTTGGGGCGGATTCATTCCGCGCCAACAAGAATTAGATTGGGGTCCCCGCGCAGCCCCGCTGCGTGGGGTGCAGGTGCGCATCCCCATCAGTGAGCTGAAGGCGTATCTCACCGAGAAACTGGCGTATTGATTATGAACTTGAAAAAGCAACTGGCCGCAGGCGGCGCCCTGTTGGCTGTCACCGCTGCCGCCTGCCTGAAGCTGGCCCAATGGGCCGGCAGGCAGATCGAAAAGCGGCAACGGAAAAAGTGATTTGCCGCGCTCTCCGGCCGACAGAGAAAAATAAGAACGGCTATCCCGCCGTTCTTATTTTTCATTTCCCGGGAGCGAAAAATTTTGCCCCGGGGGCAACAGGGGAATTGACATTTTCTCCCGTAGAGGTTATCATTATAGTACACGGCACAAGCACAAAAAATAGTTTTTTGTATATACAACAAAACCAAGGAGGCAATCATATGATCTCTATGGAAATGCTCCAGGACGCCCGCCGGGTGCTCTCTCCCGTCATCAATCAGACTCCCGTGCTGCACGCTCCGGGCCTGGTGCCGGACTGCAGCTTCTATCTGAAGGCCGACTGCCTGCAAAAGACCGGCGCCTTCAAGCTGCGGGGCGCATACTATAAGATCGCCACCCTGTCCGACCAGGAGAAGCGCCGGGGCGTCATCGCCTGCTCCGCGGGCAACCATGCCCAGGGCGTGGGCTTTGCCTCCCGGGATATGCACATCCCCGCCACCATCTGCATCCCTGCCGCCGCCCCCATTTCCAAGATCCAGGCCACCCGCAGCTACGGGGCCAATGTGGTGCTGGTGGACGGCGTGTATGACGATGCCTATGCCGAGGCTGTGCGCCTGCGGGATGAGCAGGGGCTGACGTTTATTCATCCCTTTGACGACTATCGGGTCATGGCCGGACAGGGCACCATCGGCCTGGAGATTCTGGAGCAGCTGCCGGATGTGGACGTGATCCTGGTACCCATCGGCGGCGGCGGGCTTATTTCGGGCCTGGCCTATGCCGTGAAGCATCTGAAGCCCTCCTGCCAGGTCATCGGCGTGCAGGCCGCCGGAGCCGCCAGCATGGTGGACTCCCTGGAGGCCGGACACATTCTGACCCTGCCCAGCGTCCACACCATCGCCGACGGCATCCAGGTCAAGACCCCCGGCGACCTGACCTTCGAGATGTGCCGCCAGTATGTGGACAAGGTGGTCACCGTCAGCGAGACGGAAATCGCCGGGGCCATTCTCTCTGTGCTGGAAAAGCAGAAGCTGGTGTCTGAGGGCGCCGGAGCCGTGGGTATCGCCGCAGCCATGTACGGCAAGGTAGACCTGCGGGGCAAGACCGTGTGCGCCCTGCTGTCCGGCGGCAACGTAGACGTGACCATGCTGGAGCGCATCATCACCCGGGGGCTGGCCAAGGCCGGGCGCACCGCCAACTTCGCCACCGTTCTGCCCGACCAGCCCAAAACCCTGGCCACCTTGTTGAACATCGTGTCCGATATGGGCGTCAATGTGCTGGAGGTAAACCACGAGCGGGGCAATCTGAAGGCTCCCGTGGGCTCCTGTGTGGTCCACCTACTGGTGGAGACCCGGGACGCCGCCCATGTGCAGGAGATGTACGAGGCGCTGCGGGCCCAGGGTTACCCCATTATGGAGCGGTAAATCAAACGTATAAAAAACGGGACGCGGCGTCCCTGCTGATAAGACAGTAAAATTCAAATTTCCTGGAACAGGCATGATCTCGGTCATGCCTGTTCCGCTTTTAGCAGCTCATCCGTGGGAATGCAGCCCACAAGGTCGTACTCGATAGCCTGTGCACAATGGCAGGCAGACGAAAAATGGGAAAGAAACGGCAGACAGAGAAAAAGCAGCCACAAGTACGATAGCACGGCGGCTATATCGCTCATGGCTGCTTTTCACATTGCGGAGAATTTTTACGCTTCGGAAATCTCACACGGGGGTAGATAGCTCTGTTTCTCATCGCCGGCGATCTGCCAGAAGGGCATATCCTGTACAGCCGTCGCGGCAGCGTTTCCGGCCTTGACTATGCTCTGATGCTTGCCGATGGCCTTAATGCCCTGATACAGCTGCTCCGATACTTCCGGGTCAGCGGAGCTCTTGAACATGAAGTTGTCCGCCTCGTCCACCAGAATGAACCGGGTCAACTGGCGGAAATCCATCCTATCCGTCTACCACCAACAAAGGCAACTGCCAAATCAAAGGGGCATGTGCCTTAATGGCACATACCCCTTTTGTCAGCAACCCTTGTCCGGCAACTGCCATAGTATTTGTTTTTCAAAACCTGTTTTATGGACAGCTGCCCCTTGGCGTCCCGTTTTTTTACATATTGCGGATTTCCTCCAGGAGGGCATCCAGGCTCTCCCGGTCCAGGGTCTTTTCCTCGGATTCCGGGGTTTCCGGCTCCTCCGGTGTGGCAGACTCCGCCTCCGGGGCAGGGGTCTCCGGCTCCACAGGGGCAGGCTCCGCCTCCGAGGCAGGGGTCTCCGGCTCCACAGGGGCAGGCTCCGACTCGGCGGGTGCCGGGTCCGGGGCTTCCGGCTGACCAGGCTCCGGGACCTCCGGAGGTTCCGAGGGCTCCGGCGGAATCTCCGGCTCCGGGGCTTCCGGTTGGGCGGACGCCGCAGGCGCAGGCTCCTGTGCGGATTCCTCCGGTTGGGCAGTCGGTTCGTGTTCAGGCTCCGGCTGGGGCTCCTGAGGCTCCGGCTGCTCCATCCGGGCCAGACGATCCAGGATACGGCGGCGGCTGCGGGAAATGCCAACGGACCGCCCGATAAAGAACAGCGCCACCAGCAAAACCACCAGCTGCAAAGCCAGGATGGCGTACAGCGGCACCCAGCGCCCCGTCAGCAGGGGCAGATCCACCGGTGCGCACAGCGCCGTCCACAGGGATCGGAAGGGTCCGGGCTGCTGATCGTCAGGCTCCGGTTCTCCGATCTGGGGCAGGGTCCCGGCAAAGCCAGGCATCCGCACCACATGGACCGTATAGTCCCGGGTGGTGCCGTCTTCAGCGGTGCAGGTAACGGTCAGCACATTGTCGCCCTGCTTCAGGGCGGCGTCCGGCTGGGTAACACCCAGGGCCTTGCTGTCCTTGGCGGTGGCGGAAAGGGAGAGCTTGGTGGTCTCATAGGGGACATACACGGCATATTCCGTGATATTGGGTGCAAAGGCCGGGGTCAGCTTCCCCTCGGAGGGAGTCAGATCCGCCAGATCCGCATCGCTGCTGAGGGTCGCCGTGGGGTCTGGCTGGCGGGTAACGGAAATGGTATAGCGGCGGGTGGCACCGTTGGCGGCGGTGACGGTGAGGACCACCGTGTTGACGCCCACGGACAGCTGGTTGCCGCTGACGGATACATTGGCGCCGCCGTCCGCCGCACTGTAATCCAGAGGCAGGCGGGACACATCATAGGGCACGGTGACGCTGTATTCCGTTGTACCGGCGGAAAAGGACGGCGACAGGGCGTAGCTCCCGCAGGAAAGGCCGGACAGATTGGCGTTGCCGGAAGGGGGCGAAGCCACGCTGGCCGACCAGGAGGCATCGTTGAGACTCTGGTCACTATTGCCGTCGCTGGTCACGATATCGGTGATGGTGGCGCTGACCTTGGTCCCGGCAGCCACGCCGGACTTCACCCGGAACGTGACGGCCAGAACGGCGGAGCTGCCGCTGATGGGGTTGTTAAGAGACTGGTCATAGGCCAGCAGGTTGCCGCCGCTCATGTCCACGGACCAGCTGTCACCGATGAGCTGGCGAGTGCCGGTGAGGGTCAGGGTACTGCTGTCGTAGTGCAGCACAGCGGTGATGCCCTGGATATTGGAGCCGCTGACGGAAAAGGTGACGGTGACGCTGTCGCCGGCCCGGACGCTGCCGGAGCCGGAGAAGCTGGCCCCGGCAGCCTCCGCTGTCACCGGCAGCAGACACCACAGCAGCAGCGCTGCCAGAAAGCCCGCCAGGGCAGATGAGATATTCTTTCGCATGGCATGGTCCCTCATACTCAGTTGGGTTGTATGGTACCCCGGCCCAGCAGGTACGCCTGAAGCCGGACCATATCGGTGATGGTGACCTGACCGTCGCCGTTGAGGTCCGCCGCCTGAAGGGCCGCGCCGGTCAGGGATGTCTTGCCCAGCAGGTGAGCCTGGAGCCGAACCATATCGGTAATGGTGACCCGGCCGTCGCCGCTGAGGTCGCCGGTGACCACGGTGGTCAGGGTCTGGATGGTCTGGCCGTCCCTGGCATAGGTGACGGTCATGCCGGTGCCCACCAGGCTGTCGCCCTGAACCGGCAGAGTAATATAATCGCTGGGGGACAGGTTTGCCAGCAGCTGGCGGGCAGTGGTGCCCATGGGGATGGCCCGCAGATAGCTGTCGGCGATGCGGTAGGCCCCGGTGGTGATCTCCTTGGGGACGGACTCCACGGCCTTGGCCGCATACTGAGCGGCAAAGGTCACGTTGCCGGAGATGGTCATGCCGTTGGTGTAGCCCTGCCAGCCGGTGAAGGTATAGGTATACTGGCTGTCGGCGGGACGGGTAGGCGTTCCGACGGGACGGGGAATGGTCTGTCCCGCGGTGAGCTTCCCCTGGGCATACACGGAACCGTCGTAGTTCACAAACTGATAGGTATACTGCCCCTGATAGTGGGCGTAAAGGGTAATGTTGCTGGCGCCGGTGGTGCTGTTGGCGGTGATCTGCTGGCCGCCGTCGGGCTGGGTGAACCAGCCCACAAAGGCGCAGCCGTCCTTCACCGCCGTGGGCAGATTGCCGTACTTCTGACCGGCGGATACCAGGCGGGTGCTCTCGGAGCAGGTGCCGCCGCAGGGGTCGAAGGACACCACATAGGAGCCGTCGGTAACGTAGAACTTGGACTCCAGGCGGTAGTTGTCCCCGGCGGTATTCTCCGCCGCGATGACCAGGGTATAGCCGCCCACGCCCAGCCGGGAGAAGGCCACGGCGTCGTCCAGCCGGGACAGGTCATAGCTCTTGGCGTTGGGAGTGGCTGTGGCGGGGGAAATGGCATTGGAGCCGTTGGATCTCCGGATGGACACCGTCACCCGGCGGATATCATAGGCGTTGCGCAGGGTGCCCCGGAAGGGAAAGCCCGTCTGCCCCACCGTCAGGGTGGAGTTTACCGTGGGATAGGACGCGCCGTCCAGGGTCCAGCCCGCCCCGGCCAGGGCCAGCTGCCACTGCATGGCCGTATCCGCCAGGATCAGGCGGCCGCCTGCGGCGTTGGAGGAAACGGACAGATAGCTGCCCGTGCCCCGGTTTTGCAGGGAGAAGCCGCTGTTGTATACGGCGGCCTTCCACAGCTGACCGTTATCCGTGGAGGCTTTGGCCAGAGTAACGCCGTTTTTCCCGGCGGTCAGCCGCAGGCCGTTTTCCTGGCAGGTGATGGTATAGTACCCGCTGGCATGATAATCCAGGCGGAACTGCTGGTTTTTGCCGCTGCCCACGGCGTTCAGGGTCAGGCCCGAGGAGCCAGGGGTGGCGGTCAGGTTACTGTTGGCAGAGGAGCGCAGCTGATACACGCCCTCCCCCACCGTGGCATCCTTGAAGCCGTAATCCGCCAGCATGACCTGGGCCTTGGCGGGCTCGTTGATCCGCAGGCGGGCGTATACGCCCAGCTGCACATCGCCGGAGTTGCCATCGTAATACTTCAGCACCTTGCCGGTGACGCCGTACTTGTCGGCGGTGGGGCCGGTCATAACGCCGTAGGAGTCTGACTGAGGCTCCCGCACGGCGCCGCTTTCGTTGTAAATGGCCTCGATGAGCTGGGCCTCAGGCTGATTGGCAAAGCCGCCCAGAGCGTCGAAGGCCCGCATAATGACGCCGGTGGCGCCGCCCCGTCCATCGCTGCTGGAAAAGCCCGAGGAGCCGCCCACGCCGTGCTGCACGGCACGGGACCAGAACACGTTGCGCAGGGCGATGCTGTAGTTATCCATGTCAAAGCCGGGAACAGCGGACTCAATGGACCGGACGATGGGGTCATAGTAGCTGCGGCGGACATAGTTCCGCTGCACCCGCAGGAAGCCGTCGCTGTCCTCGTTGGCCAGGGCCCGCCAGGTGGCGTCGAAATTGGAGCCGTAGCCCCCGTCGGCGTCATAGGCGGCAGAGAGCCGGTTGCCGATGGAGCGGTAGTATGTATCCGAGGAGGACTGGCACCACCGGAAAAAGGCCCGGGGAATGTCGCTGCGGCTGGAGAACTGATACGCACCGTAGGACTTGCCGCCGGCGTCGCCGGAGCCGGAGGAAATGACCCCCGGACCGCTGGCCTCAAAGCGCTGGCTCAGTGTGCCCAGCAGCTGCTCCTCCTGGTCATCGGCGGCGGTGGCCGATGTGAACACCGGCAGGATCACCGGAATGGCCGCCACCAGCAGCGCCAGGCAAAGCAAAATACTCGTCCCTCTACGCATGGTTTTCATCGTATCACCCCGTTGCAAAGCATGTAATCGAAAAACACAATACTGTGTCGTATTCAGGAATAGTATAGCACCTTTTTTCAGGGGTGTCCACCGAAAACGGTCGATTTTCCCAACTAATTAGCATATGAAGCGCGTGAAGTTCTTGGAGTATAAAAAAGCGGAAAATCCGTCTCATAAACGTTATCCCGATCGCCCCTTTCTCCGGCTTTCTCCTGCCCGGCCGTTATTTTTTGTTTATAATCCATTGCATTGTCCGCTAATATGCCGTATAATGCCCCTATCTAACGAAACAGGAGGGCTTTGCCATGCGCCCTGATGGAACCCGCGTAAAGGACCTGCCGCCGCTGGTGGCGGCCATTCCCTATATCATGCCCAAGCGCTACGACGCCTGGAACTCCGTCACCGAAAACATCGATGAGGAGATCATCAAGGACTTCATCCGCACCCACCGCCGGGCCGGGGTGCGGCTGAACCATATGAGCGTCATCATCTCCGCCTATTACAAGGCGGTGCTGCGCAATCCCAAGCTGAACTACTTTGTCATGAACGGCCGCATTTACCGCCGCAACCACTTCTGCGTGTCCTTCGTGATCCTGAAAAAACAGGCCAACGGGGTAGTCAACGAGACCACGCTGAAGGTGTATCTGGACGAGAACGACACAGTGTTTACCGTGAATCAGAAAATTGCCGACGCAATTGCCGCCAATCGGGCGGAGCACCAGTCCAACAGCACCGACAAGTTCGCCAAGTTCATGTTCTCCGTGCCGGGTCTGCCGAAATTCGTCGTGTGGCTGGCCTATCATCTGGACCGCCACGGTCTGCTGCCCCGGAAGATCATCGAGCTGTCCCCCTTCCACACCAGCATGTTCATCACGAATCTGGCCTCCATCAAGACCAGCTATATCCACCACCATTGTTATGAATTCGGCACCACCAGCGTGTTTGTGTGCATGGGCAAGCCCGTGCCAAACTATATATCCGGCGACCTGACCCGAAAGATGATGCCCATCGGCGTGGTCATGGACGAGCGTATCTGCACCGGGTACGAATATGCCGCCTTCTGCAACGATTTCCGCCGTTATATGCGTCTGCCGCAGATGCTGGAATACCCCTTCTGCCAGGAGGAGCCGGAAAAGAAGCCCGCCGCCGAGACCGCCGCTGTATAACTGAAAATGCTCTGCCCATGGGGCAGAGCATTTTCAGTTATACTCCTATGGGATCGTCGTCGGAGTCGTCGTGGACCGGCGCGCCGCCGTTGGCGGGCAGCGGGGCGATGAGGGTGCGGTACAGCCGCCGGAAGAACACCAGGGTCACCAGCAGGGAGGCGATCTCCGCCAGGGGATAGCTCCACCAGACCAGATCATCGTTGCCGATGGAATGGCCGTAGCGGGCCAGGACATAGGCAATGGGCACCAGAAACACCAGCTGCCGGATGATGGAGGTGGTCATGGAGTACACCGCTTTGCCCAGGGCCTGGAAGGAGCTGCCCAGGGCGATGCAGGCGCCGGCCATGCAAAAGCTCAGGGAGATGATCCGCAGGGCGGGGACGCCCACCTGCAGCATGGTGTCCGTGGCGTCGAAAATTTTCAGCAGGCTCCCGGGAATGGCCCAGAAGATGATCACGCCCAGCACCATGATGCAGGAGGCGTAGATGGTGCTGCGCTTGATGGTTTCCACCATCCGCAGCCGGTTCTGGGCCCCGTAGTTATACGCCACGATGGGCACCACGCCGTTGTTCAGGCCGAACACCGGCATAAAGATGAAGCTGTTGAGCTTGAAGTAAATGCCGAAGGCCGTGGCTGCCGTCTCCTTGGCGGAGTGATAGGCAATGAGGATCTTGTTCATGCAGAAGGTCATCACCGAGCCGATGGCCACCATGATGACGCTGGGCAGGCCGATGGCATAGATATTCCCCACCAGCCGCCAATTGGGCCGGAAGCCCCGGAACTGCAAATGGATTTCCTTGTTCTTCTTCAGGTTGAAGATCAGTGCCAGAATACAGCCGCAGAACTGTCCGATGACCGTGGCCACTGCCGCGCCGGTAACGCCCATGTCGAACACAAAGATGAAGATGGGGTCCAGCACAATATTCACGATAGCGCCCAGTCCCTGGGTATACATGGACAGGATGGACCGGCCGGTGCCCTGTAAAAGCCGCTCAAACATGATCTCGCCGAACAGCCCCAGGGAGCCGCAGCAGCAGATCAGCAGATAGTCAATGCCGTTGTCGATGATGTAGTCGATTTGGGTCTGGGACCGGAAGAAGGGCCCCGCAAACAGCAGCGCCAGCACGGCGCTGATGACAAAGCCCACCACCGCCAGGAATACGCCGTTGATGGCCACGGCGTTGGCCCGCTGCTGGTCCTTGGCCCCCAGAGCCCGGCCCATCAAGGCGTTGACGCCCACGGCGGTGCCGGTGGCCAGGCCGATCATCAGGTTCTGGGCCGGAAACGCCAGGGACACGGCGGTCAGCGCTTGCTCACACACCCGGGACACGAACACGCTGTCCACAATGTTGTATAGGGCCTGCACCAGCATAGACGCGATGATGGGCAGGGACATGTTGATGATGAGCTTGGAAATGGGCATGGTGCCCAATTTGTTCTCTTTTTCCATGGGACTGCTTTCCCCTCCTTACGAATCTGTTCACAAGATAGTATTGTATCATAGCGCCGCGCAAAAGAAAACCCTCCGAAAGCTACATTTTCCGCAGCTTATCGGAGGATTTTTTATTGATTTCGGAAACTTATTTCGCGCTTCGAGACAATCCGCTCACTGCGTCACCAGATAGCTGCCGCTCTCGGGCGCATAGCCGGCCATAGTCACCACGCGCGTGGCCCGGTCATAGCCGGTGGGCAGCGCCGATGCGTCCGCATCGGGCATGACATACACCCGGTCGAAGCAGGACGCCAGCAGCTCCGCCGTGACGCCGTTGTCCGCCGACGGAGTCTCCCGCAGCACCACGGACAGCACCGTGCCCTCCGGCAGCTGCTTTTCCAAAGCCTGGGCAAAGTCCTTCAGCACCACCGTCTTGTCGGCAGGCAGCTCCAGAGCCGACTGATCGCCGCTGATGGGATACAGGAACCAATCCAGCAGAATCTCGTCAAAGCCCATCTGGGCGCACTCCTTGGCCAGGTCCGTGATATACCGCAGGGTCCCCGGCTTGGAGGGGTCCAGCCACCGGCGGCCGGAGCCGTCCCGGTACAGGGTCCCGTCGGCAGCACACAGGGCCGCCTGCTCCTGCTGAGCGTCGGCAAAGGCGTTGTCGCAGAAGCACGCCATCCGCGCCACGGCATAGCAGTTGCTGTCCAGTATGGTCTGGAGGTTCCGGCTGGTGGACAGTCCGCCGGTGAGAATGCCTTCCGGCAAGGCCACCGCCGTGTGATACGCCACGGACCCGTCATACATCTTCACGTTGACGGCCACAGCCTCCCGGTCCGTCAGCAGATAGCCGGGGTCGCTGCCCAGGCAGCCGTATGGCAGCTCCCAGGCGTGGATGGCCTCCACCTTCTGCCGCTGGGGCTCCTCCCGGGTGATGTCCACATCATCCGGCACAGGCGTGGAGTCCGGCTGGGGCTTCTCCGGCTCCTTCCGGGACCAGGGCAGCTCCAGATGGGCCTTGCCCTCGTCATCATACACCACATACTCCTGGGTCAGCAGATAGGCCACCGCCGCCAGCAGGATCAGCACCAGCACAACGACCAGCGCCACCTTGCCCCGGGTATTCCGCCCCCGGTAGCGATGATATCCTTTTGTGGTCATGGCGCGCACCTCCGTTCATGCAAATGCTTCAGGGCTGGATGCTGTCCAGCTGACCCACCCGGCGGGCATGGCGGCCGCCCTCAAACTCGGTGTTCAGAAACACCTCCACAATACGCTTGGCCAGGTTGGGGCCGGTGATGCCCGCACCCAGGGCCAGCACGTTGGCATCGTTGTGACGGCGGGTCATCTCGGCAGACAGGGAATCGGTGCAGTGGGCGCAGCGGATACCCTTGACCTTGTTGGCGGCAATGGAGATGCCAATGCCGGTAGTACAGATGACGATACCCTTCTCGCATGCGCCGGAGGCCACCAGCCGGGCCACCTTTTCGCCATAAATGGGATAGTCCACGCTTTCGGTGGAGAAGCAGCCCACATCCTCAAAGTCGATGTCGTGCTCCTCCAGCCAGATGAGAATGTCCTGCTTCAGCAGATAGCCGCCGTGATCGCAGCCAATGGCAATTTTCATGATGCTATGCTCCTCTCGGGTGGTTCACAGGGCCTGAAACCGCGGCTTGCCCTGTTCAAATGTGGTAAAATAGCGGAAGCCGCATTCCCGCAGCAGCTCCTGGCGCTGCCGGATGAAGCAGCCCACGTCCCCGGGCCGGTGGGCGTCACTGCCCAGGGTGACGATCTCGCCCCCCAGGCGGCGGTACAGCCGCAGAATCTCCGGCCCCGGCAGGGGCTCGTTTCCCCGGTTGGTATTGCACTCGATGCCCACCCCCTTGGGGATCACAGTGCGGAGGACTTCCTCCACCCGATCCATATGGCGGCGGAATGTCATATGCTCCCCGTGGTGCTCGTTGATATACCGCAGCGGCAGGGTCAGATGACCCAGCACCTGAAACTGTCCCCACCGGGCCAGCTCCAGAACGCTGTCCAGATAGCTGTCGATGACACTATCATAATACGCTTCGTCGCCTTTTTCAATATAGTACAGGTCCATGTTGCCAAACTTTTTTCCGCCCAGGTGCACGGACCCGATGACAAAATCCACCGGTGCACCGTCCATCATATGGACGGCCCGGTCAAAGCCGTACTGAGCGTCGCCCAACTCCGCCCCCCAGCCGCAGGGTGATCCGGTCCCCCCACAGGGCCTGGGCCTCCCGGAACTGGCGCCGGGCCTCGTCCCAGTCAAAATCCCACCGGGGACGGAAATCATCCCAGTACAGGGTGTCCACATGGTCGGTGATACACAGCTCATTAAGGCCCTGCCGGACGGCGGCCTCCGCCGCCTGGGCCATGGTCTGGTGTCCGTCCGGGGAACAGGTGGAATGTACGTGATAATCGGCAAGGTACATGGCTTACTTCTTCTTTCCGAAAAAGCTGCGGTGCTTTTCGTAATTGCCCTCGCCCAGAGTCTCGCTGAACCTCTTCAGGGCTTCCTTCTGCTCCCGGTTCAGGTCCCGGGGCGTCTCAATGGTAACGGTGACATACTGGTCGCCCCGGCCCCGGCTGTTAAGCACCGGGATGCCCTTGCCCCGCAGCCGGAACACAGTGCCGGTCTGGGTGCCCTCGGGGATGGTATACTTCACCCGCCCGTCGATGGTGGGGATCTCCAGCTCCGCGCCCAGCACCGCCTGGGTGAAGGTGATGGGTGCCTCGCAGAACACGGACGTTCCCTCCCGCCGGAAGATCTCGTGGGGCCGCACCATCACGGTGATCAGCAGGTCGCCGCTGGGGCCGCCGTTGGACCCGGCATGACCCTGGCCCCGCAGGGAGATGGTCTGCCCGTTGTCGATACCGGCGGGGATGGTCACCTGGATGGTCCGGCGCTTGCGGATGCGTCCGCTGCCCCGGCAATCAGGACAGGGCTGGTGGATGATCTTGCCGGTGCCCCGGCACTTCTGGCAGGGTCCCTGGCTCTGCATGACGCCGAAGGGCGTCCGCTGGGCCTGGGTCACGGTGCCGGTGCCGTGGCAATCGGGGCACACCTCCGGCGTGGTGCCGTGGGCGCAGCCGTTGCCCTTACAGGTGGGGCAGGGCTCGCTGCGGTCCACCGTCACGGATTTTTCGCAGCCGAAGGCCGCCTCCGTGAAGTCTACGGAGACGCTGGCCCGGATGCTCTCGCCCCGGCGGGGGCCGTTGCGCCGCTGCTGGCCGCCGCCGAAGCCGCCGCCAAAGAAGCTGCCGAAAATATCGCCCAGGTCGCCGAAGTCGAAGCCCCCTGCGCCGTATGCGCCGCCCTGGCCCGCGCCATAGTTGGGGTCCACCCCGGCAAAGCCGAACTGGTCGTATTTCTGGCGCTTTTCGGGGTTGGACAGCACCTCGTTGGCCTCGTTGATCTCCTTGAACTTCTCCTCGGCCGCCTTGTCGCCGGGGTTCATGTCCGGGTGATACTTCCGGGCCAGCTTTTTGTATGCTTTTTTGATCTCGTCCTCGCTGGCGCCCTTTTCCACGCCCAGGACCTCATAATAATCGCGTTTGTCTTCCATAAAGGCCCGCTCCCTTCTCTGGGTCTTTTATCCCGGAACACCACAGGAAGGGACAGGAAGCCCTGCCCCTTTCCGGTGGTATATTTTCACTTACTTATTCTTGTCGTCGTCATCCACGACCTTGTAGTCGGCGTCGTAATACTGGCCGCCCTGGTCGCCGGTGGGACCGCCCTGGGCGCCGGCCTGACCGGCATCACTCTGGGGCGCCTGCTGCTGATACAGCTTCTCACTCATCTTGTAGAACAGCTGGGTCAGTTCCTCGGTGGCGGCCTTGATGGCGTCGGTGTCCTCGCCCTTCAGAGTCTCCTTCAGCTTGTCGATACCGGCCTGGATGGGGGCCTTCTCGCTCTCAGGCAGCTTGTCGCCCACCTCGCTGAGGGTCTTTTCGGACTGATAGACCATCTGGTCGGCCTGGTTGCGGACCTCTACCTTCTCCTTGACCTTGGCGTCCTCGGCGGCATACTGCTCGGCCTCCTTCACGGCCTTCTCAATGTCGTCCTTGCTCATGTTGGAGGAGGAGGTGATGGTGATGTGCTGCTCGGTGCCGGTGCCCAGGTCCTTGGCGGACACGTTGACGATGCCGTTGGCGTCGATGTCGAAGGTCACCTCGATCTGGGGCACGCCGCGGCGGGCCGGAGCGATGCCGTCCAGGTGGAAGCGTCCCAGGCTCTTATTGGCGGCAGCCATCTCGCGCTCACCCTGGAGCACGTTGACCTCCACGGAGGTCTGGTTATCGGCAGCAGTGGAGAAGATCTGGCTCTTCTTCACAGGGATGGTGGTGTTGCGCTCGATCAGGCGGGTGCACACGCCGCCCATGGTCTCGATGCCCAGAGACAGCGGGGTCACGTCCAGCAGCAGCAGACCCTTTACATCGCCGGTCAGCACGCCGGCCTGCAGGGCCGCGCCCATGGCCACGCACTCATCGGGGTTGATGCCCTTGAAGGGCTCGCTGCCGGTGAAGTTCTTCACGGCCTCCACCACGGCGGGGATACGGCTGGAGCCGCCCACCATCAGGACCTTGGACAGGTCGGAGGGCTTCAGACCGGCGTCGGACATGGCCTGACGCACGGGGCCCATGGTGGCGTCCACCAGATGGCCGGTGAGCTCGTTGAACTTGGCCCGGGTCAGGGTCACGTCCAGGTGCTTGGGGCCGGTGGCGTCGGCGGTGATATAGGGCAGGTTGATGTTGCTGGTGGTAACGCCGGACAGCTCGATCTTGGCCTTCTCGGCGGCCTCCTTCAGGCGCTGCATGGCCACCTTGTCGCCGGACAGGTCGATGCCCTCGGTGCGCTTGAACTCGCTGACCAGATACTTCATGATGCACTGGTCAAAATCATCGCCGCCCAGGCGGTTGTTGCCGGCGGTGGCCAGAACCTCGATCACGCCGTCGTCGATCTCCAGAATGGACACATCGAAGGTGCCGCCGCCCAGGTCGTACACCATGATCTTCTGGGCCTGCTCCTTGTCCACGCCATAGGCCAGGGCCGCGGCAGTGGGCTCGTTGATGATACGCTTCACATCCAGACCCGCAATCTTGCCGGCGTCCTTGGTGGCCTGACGCTGAGCGTCGGTAAAGTAGGCGGGCACGGTGATAACGGCCTCGGTGACGGGGCTGCCCAGATAGGCCTCGGCGTCACTCTTGAGCTTCTGCAGGATCATGGCGCTGATCTCCTGGGGCGTGTAGGCCTTCCCGTCGATGCTCACCCGGTGATCGGAGCCCATCTCGCGCTTGATGGAGGAGATGGTGCGGTCGGGGTTGGTGATGGCCTGGCGCTTGGCCACCTGGCCAACCATGCGCTCGCCGGTCTTGGAAAATGCCACCACGGACGGGGTGGTACGGTTGCCCTCTGCGTTGGGGATAACAACTGCCTCGCCGCCCTCCATGACGGCTACGCAGGAATTGGTGGTGCCAAGGTCGATACCGATAACTTTAGACATAATAATTGCCTCCTGAATATATGAAATAAAATTTTAGTCTGTCAAAAAAGCAGGATGATCTCCGTCATCAGTCCGCCGGATTCTCCGGCACGATGATGGCGGCGATGATATACGCCAGCAGTCCGCTGCCGCCCAGCAGGCTGAACACCACCCAGGCCAGACGGACCAGCGTGGGGTCAATGCCGAAATATTCCGCGATTCCCGCGCACACGCCGGAGATCATCCGGTTGTCGCGGCTCTTATACAGTCTCTTTCCGTTCATAGCACAAGCTCCTTTCAGTTGGCTACCTTCACCATGGCGAACCGCAGGACCTTGTCGTCCATGGCATATCCCTGCTGGAATACCTCCACCACGGTGTTTTCTCCGGCGCTCTCATCCTCCACATGCATCACGGCGTTGTGGCGGGCAGGGTCAAAGGGCTGGCCCAGCGCTTCAATTTGCTGCACCCCCAGTTTTTCCAGCACGGTCATGAACTGCCTGCAGATCATTTCCATACCCTGGCGGTGGGGGTCGCCCTCTTCAAACTGGGAAAGGCCCCGCTCCAGATTATCCAGCACCTCCAGGAAGGGCTTCACGGTGTCGGCCTTGGCGTCGCCGTACAGGCTCTCCTTTTCCTTGGCGGTGCGTTTGCGGTAGTTGTCGTACTCCGCCGCCAAACGCAGATATTTGTCGCTGGCGTCGGACACCATCTTGGCCAGCTGCTCCATTTTTTCCATCTGATCCCGGGTAACGGTGAAGGTCTCCTCCGCCGTTTCCGGAGACGGCTCCTGCTGGGGCTGGGTCTCCGGGGTGTCCGTGTTTTCCTGTTCCTGTTTGTTTTCCTGATTCACATTCTCGCTCATGTTTCCTGGTCCTCCTTGGGGGGCAGCTGGTTCTTCCCGAACATGCGGCCCAAGCTCTCTGCAAAGTAGCTCAGGCGCGCCGCCACGGTGGCGTAGTCCATCCGGGTGGGTCCGACCACGCCCACCAGTCCCCGCATATTGTCTCCGATGTCATAGCTGGCCACCACCACGCTGCTGTCCCGCAGGGCCTCGCTGAGATTTTCCGGGCCGATGAGGATCTGCACCGGGCCGCCCTCCGTGGGCGCCGGCAGCTGCTCTTTATTGTCCACCATAAAGGTCATCAGGTCGTGGGCCTTGTCCGCGTCCCGGTATTCCGGGAACCGCAGGAATTCCTTGGCCCCGCTGGGAAAGACCTCCTGGCTGTTTGCTTCCTTCAATAGCCGCCCGGCGTATTCCACCACCTGGTTCAGCGGCAGGAACCACTGGCCGGGCACCTGCTCGGACAGGCTCATGAGCCGTCCGTTCATATCCTCCGGGCCGATCCCCGTGAAGTGGGTGTTCAGCAGATGGCTCATGTCCGGCAGGCCGCCGTCGGCCACCGGCAATTGCAGCGGCAGCAGCTGGCTTTTCACCTGGCTGTCCGACAGCATCACCACGGCAATGAAGCTGTTGGCGTCCACCGGAATCAGCTCGAACCGCCGCACAGTGGCGGCTGTCTTGTGATCCGCCACGGTATAGGCCGGATAACCCACAAAGGAGGACACCATCTGGCCTGCCCGGGCCATGAGCTGATCCGTCCCTGCCAGCTTCTCCGCCAGAGAGGCGTTGAGCTTATCCTCCTCCTCCCGGCTCAGGGCGCGATGCTCCATCAGCTCGTTGACGTACAGCCGATAGCCCTTGGCGGAGGGGACCCGCCCGGCGGAGGTGTGCGGCTGCTCCAGATAGCCCATTTCCGTCAGATCCGCCAGCTCATTGCGAATGGTGGCAGAGCTGATCTTTCCGGGCATCCGCTGGGCAATGGCCTTGGAGCCCACCGGCTCCGCCGCCGCCACATATTCTTCCACGACGATCTTCAGTATTTGCTTTTTTCGATCGGTCATTTCCATATTGTTTCTCCGTTAGCACTCCAACTTCCTGAGTGCTAAACGCAGTTTACCACCCCCCGCCGCCCTTGTCAAGTGGAAGGCTTTGAATTATTTGTAAACAAACGCATCGAGAAGCCGGTTCGCTGCATGGATAATAGGCTCTTTTGAGGGCGTAACGCCCGAAAGTCCATATGCCGCAATGGATTCCGGACACAACAAAGCGAGGACTTCAAGATTTCTCTTAAAGCCCTCGCTTTGTAATTGCCCCCAGGTTTTGTTGTCCGTGCGCACTCCTGTATATCGCAAGGAAAGGAATGTATGCAAGGGAAACCTTAGTCGGGTTTCCCCTGCATGTTAAATCGCCCGCCCGCAGGCGACCACTTTTGCAGAGCAAAAGTGCTGCTCCAAAAAGAAAGACACCCCTACGGGTGTCTTTCTTTTTGGAGCAGGGTACGGGAATCGAACCCGCCTCCTCGGCTTGGGAAGCCGATGTACTACCGATGTACTAACCCTGCGCATCTGTTACCCGCTGATTATACCAAACTCCCTGCCGTTTTGCAACCGCTTTTTTCGTCGAACCCGGAAAATATACGCCGCCCAGGCTGGGATGGGCAGTTCCGGTCCGGGCGGCGTATATTCAAATGACGTAGTTGTCCCCCTGGGGGGTGTCCATCAGGTCCGCCAGAGTGACACCGGAAAAATAGTCCCGGGTCATCCGGTAGTATCCCTCCCACACCGGGAGGGTGCGGCACTCGGCGGACCGGGCGCAGAGACCAGCCCCGTCCTTCAGGCAGCTTACCGGGGCCAGGTTCCCCTCGGAGCACTGCAGGATGTCCCACAGGGTGCACGTTTCCGGCTCCCGGGCCAGGCGGTAGCCGCCGCCGATGCCGTGGACGCTCTCAATGAATCCGGCAGTCTTCAGCGCAGGCATCAGCTTCTCGATGTATTTCAGGGAGATATTCTGCCGCGCTGCCACCTCCTTCATAGGGATGTAGCCGCCGCTGCGGTGCTCTGCCAGGTCCAAAAGGATCCGGATGGAGTACCGTCCTTTTGTCGAGATCATGCTATCTGCCTCCTTCTTGTCCCCTCATTATACCCCCAGTCCGGTGGGTAACGCAAATAATTTTTGGCATATTCCGGTATTTTTTGTCGCGTCATTTGCATATTCATGACAAATATGGTATACTGCTGAAAAATCCACAGAAACGAGGCGTACCTATGGACAAATATAAGATCATCCAGGTGAAGGAAAGCGTTTTCGCCGACAACGACCGGGAGGCAGACCGGGTCCGGCAGCAGCTGAAAAAGCAGGGCACCTTCCTGCTGAATCTGATGTCCTCTCCGGGCAGCGGCAAGACTACCACCCTGCTGCGGACCGTGGAGGGCCTGAAGGATCAGCTGCGCATGGGCGTTATGGAGGCGGACATCGACTCCGACGTGGACGCCGCCGCCATGGCCAACGCCGGGGTCCGGTCCATCCAGCTGCACACCGGCGGCATGTGCCACCTGGACGCCGGGATGACCGAGCAGGGACTGCGGGAGCTGGGCACCGATGACCTGGACCTGGTGGTGCTGGAGAACGTGGGCAACCTGGTGTGCCCCGCGGAGTTCGACACCGGCGCGGTGAAAAACGCCATGATCCTTTCCGTGCCCGAGGGCCACGACAAGCCCCTGAAGTACCCCCTGATCTTCACAGTGTGCGACGCGCTGATTATCAACAAGATCGACGTGCTGCCGTATTTCGACTTCGATATGGACAAGGTGGTGGAGTACGCTCACCGGCGCAATCCCAACCTGAAGATTTTCCCCATCTCCGCCAAGTCCGGCCTGGGCGTGGATGCCTGGCGTCAGTGGCTGCTGGAGGAGACGGAGGCCTGGAAAAAAGGATAACGTCATGAAGCATATTTTTTCCCAACTGTTTTACGAGGTGGAGAAGCGCCGGGACACGGTGCTGGTGACACTGATCGCCGACCGGGGCAGCGCCCCCCGGAAGGCCGGAGCACAGATGCTGGTGGGAGCCGAAGGCCGCCTGGTGGGTACCATCGGCGGCGGCGCGGTGGAGGGGCGCAGCATCCAACTGTGCCGGGAGCTGCTGGACCAGCGCCGCTCCTGCATCCGGGAGTTTCCCCTGCACCAGGCCCCGGAGCGGGATATCGGCATGGTCTGCGGCGGCGACGTCACGGCCCATTTCCAGTTCATTCCGGCGGAGGATCCCCTGTGGAACGACACCGCCAGCCGGGCCCTGGCTCTGCTGGAGCAGCACACCGCCGGGTGGCTGGTGCTGGCGGAGGACGGCTCCGCTCCGGCGCTGTTGGATAAGGAAACCGTCGCTGCCGGCAGTCTGCCGGAGGATATTGCCCAGACCCTGCGGACCCCGGGCTTTTCCATGGCAGCGGGATACATCTCCCTGCCTCTGCCTATCGGTCAGCGGGCGCTGCTGTTCGGCGCGGGACACATTTCTCAGGCCCTGTGCCCTCTGCTGACCACGGTGGACTTCCGCCCGGTGGTATTCGACGACCGGCCGGAGCTGGCCAACACCTCCCTGCTCCCCACGGCGGAGCAGGTGATCTGCGGGGATTTCACCCGCATCAGCGACTATCTCACTGTGACGGAGGAGGACTTTGTGGTCATCATGACCAGCGGCCATATGCGGGACTTCCAGGTGGAGGACCAGGTGCTGCGGGGGCCCTTCGCCTATGTGGGAGTCATCGGCTCCCGTCGCAAAACCGCGTCGGTGAACCAGCGGCTCCGGGAGGCGGGCGTTCCGGAGGAGGCCATCGCCCTGGTGCACACCCCCATCGGCACCCCCATCCTGGCGGTGACGCCGGAGGAGATCGCCGTCAGCATCGCCGGAGAGATGATCCAGGTCCGGGCGCAGCGCCGGGGGCCCACTCCCCACGGCTGCCCCATGCACGGGTGATCCCGACTACGGGTCATTCCTGAAATAACAAACAAGAAATGCGGCTGACCATGGTCAGCCGCATTTCTTGTTTGAAACATATTTACTGATAGTCGGACAGCAGAAACATGGGCTTTATGGCCACTACCTCGTCATACTCCCACTGCTCCACCTGAACGTCGGCAGTCAGGGCCTTCAGGTCCTGCTTCACCACCTCCAGCGCCTGATCGGCAGTCTGGGCCCGGCCCTCCCGCAGGACGCGGATCATCCGGGTCAGCACCACCGGGTGGGCATAGCGGGCAGGCAGAGGAAAGTCCTTGGGCAGCACCGCCGCCAGATCCGCCTGGGCCTGTTCCCACTCCCGGGACAGGGCCGTCTTGTTGTTGCGGGCGGTGGGCAGCACATGAGCACCGGAGAACAGAAACACTGCCGCAAAGCCAAATAGGGCAAAGTAGATGCCCAGGCTGCTGGTTCCCCGGACCATGGTGATGATGCCATACACCAAAGCGGCAACACCGGCGATAACGATGGCCAGGGCCACCCATTTGTAGCTGGGGTTGGAACGGTCATTGACCCGCTTGGCCTTGGCCGCCTGGGACAAGCGGCGGGTCAGATTGGTGTGGTCCTCCAGGAAGGCGCGGGCCTGCTCCAGGCGTTCCTTTTCGCTCTGGGCCTGGGGCGTCAGCTCCTTGAGATAGCGGCGGGCCTCCTGAGCCTGCTGCTGGGCCATATGGCGCTCCACCTTCTGGCTCTGGAGAGGCAGATCCGGGCAGATCTTGGCCAGATAGGCCAGCAGATTGTCCACATCCGCCTCGTGCTTGAAGTTGCACTGCTTCTGCGCGCCGTCGTCATACTCCACCACCAGATAGGGGATGGAGCCGAAGGCGCCCTTACCGGTAAAGCCGCCCTTGCTCATAGCCACCCGCTTGAACACACGGCGCACCGACTCCAGCGCCACATAGTAGTGCCGGTCAATGAAAAAGCTGTTGAGATACAGGGCCTTTTCGCCCACGCCGCAGGGGCCGAAGCGGCGGCAGCCCTTTTTGTCCGCCGCCAGCGTCTCGTTGTCCAACGTGACGCTGCCAAGGCGCGCAGGTGCAAAGATCATAGCATGTCCTCCTATAGGGGCAAAGCGGCAGGAGATGCCTGCCGCTTTGCGAAATAGTTAAAGGGTCAGATTACTTGCCCAGAGTCTCATAGTGAGGCTGGGTGTGCCGCTTCTTGATGGTATACAGGAAGATACCCAGGAACAGAACGGCCACAGCAATGCCGATGGGATAAGCCACGGCGGTGTTGTAAACGGCAGCGCCCTCGGCGGTCTTGTGGTTGATGAACTGGCCCAGGCACTCGTTGCCCAGCAGGAAGTAGGTAGCGGAGACGGCGCTCATGAAGGTAGCAGGCACAGCGGTGATCCAGTAGTTCTTCTTTTCATAGAACAGATACATGGAGGCGGCCCACAGAACGATCATGGCCAGGGTCTGGTTGGTCCAGCTGAAGTAACGCCAAATCACGGAGTAGTCGATGAAGCCCAGAGCATTGCCCACGCCCAGGACAGCGCCGACGCCCAGGACGGGCACGCACAGCAGCAGACGGTTCTTCCACTTCTTCTGGTCGATCTTGAACCAGTCGGCCAGCACCAGACGAGCGCTGCGGAACGCAGTATCGCCGGAGGTAATGGGGCAGGCGATGACGCCCAGCATGGCCAGAGCCACGCCGACCTTGCCCATGGTCTTGATGCACACATCGTAGATGGCGGCAGACTGGCCGTTGGCCAGGATCTCGGCCAGACCGGTGTTCAGACCGCCAGTGACCTCATACAGAGCGCAGCCGGCAGCGGCCCACACCAGGGCGATAACGCCCTCGGAAACCATGGCGCCGTAGAACACGAAGCGGCCCTGCTTCTCACTCTTCATGCAGCGAGCCATCAGGGGGCTCTGGGTGGAGTGGAAGCCGGAGATAGCGCCGCAGGCCACGGTGATGAACATGAAGCTCCACACGGGAGTTCCCTTGGGATGCATGGAACCGAAGTGATCCCAGATCTCGGGGATGGTGTACTCAGGCTTGACAAAGATGCCGACGGCAACGCCCACGGCCATGATGATCAGGCAAATGCCGAACAGAGGATAGATCTTGCCGATGATCTTGTCGATGGAAATAAAGGTGGCGATGAAATAATACACCAGAACGATGACCAGCCAGAACAGAGTGGTGGTAACAACGCCGGTGGAGCCGCCGTTCTTGAACAGGGTCACGATCAGGCCCGCAGGACCCACGGCGAACACGGTGCCCACCATGATCAGCAGCACCACGCTGAACACGCGCATGACGTTCTTCATGAACCCGCCCAGGTAGATACCGGAAATCTCGGAAATGGAAGCGCCGTTGTTGCGCTCGCTCATCATGCCGGAGAAATAGTCATGCACAGCACCGGCAAAGATCGTACCAAAGGTGATCCACAGGAACACGATGGGGCCCCACAGAGCACCCTGCATTGCGCCGAAGATGGGGCCAAGGCCCGCGATGTTCAGCAGTTGGATCATGAACAGCTTCCACTGAGGCAGAACCACATAGTCCACACCGTCGTTGATCTTCACAGCGGGGGTCTCGCGGTCGTCCGGCCCGAAGGTGTTTTCCACCACCTTGCCATAGACGAAATAACCGCCGATCAGCAAGGCCAGGCAAATCAGAAAGCTTACCATTTTTTCTCCTCCTTCATACATACAATGTAACGATTTGATGCAAAAGGGTACGAATCCTTTTGCTTTCCGTCCAATATGATAATTTTTTTACAGAAAAAGTCAATCCCCACTTTGCACAAAAAATCTTTACAATTCCGTTACGATATTTGCAGATTATTCGCGTTTTCTTTATTCTGATGAAATTATGTGCTGTTCGTCGTCTGGTCTCATACAGTGTTTTTGAGTATTGGCAAACCGTTTTGTTTTCCCCATTGGTAACGTTTTCGGTTGTTAAACCCGTTTCCATGCGAAAAATCCCGCGCGGGAGCAGAATATGGCCGGTCAGCGCTGCTGTTCCCGTTTCAGGCGGCGGATGTCCTGCCCGATAAAGGGCAGCAGTTCAAACTCCCCCTCCAGCCGGGACATGATCTGGGCGGAGTATCGCCTGCCGATCTGATCGGGGTCCAGATTGGTGCTGATGATGGTGCTCCTTCCTGCCAGAAGGCGGCTGTTGAGCAGCTGGTACAGGGCACTCTGAACAAAGGCCGTGGTCATCTCCGTGCCCAGGTCGTCCAGGATCAGCAGATCGCAGGCCATGCAGCGCTCCACGCTCTCATCCGGCTCGTCCACGTCATCCCGGCGGAATTTTGATGCCTCGAACTGGGCAAAAATGTGACCCGCCGTGTCATACACCACGGAGAAGCCGTCCTCACTGACCACCCGGGCAATGCAGGCAGACAGAAAGGTCTTGCCCAGGCCCGGGTCGCCGAACAGCAGCAGGTTCTGTGCACCGGGACGGAAGTCCCGGGCAAACCGCCGGCAGATCTCCAGATTCCGCTCCGCCGTCTCCCGGGGAGAGCGCGGCAGACCGTTTCGGTCGGTGGAGTACCAGCTCAGCTGGAAGGTATCAAAGCTCTGAGAGCCGATATCCAGCAAGTGGGACAGCTCGGCGATCTGCTCCCGGGCGTAGTAGCTGCGCAGACAGGGGCACATGGTCCCGTCGGACCGGAAGCCTGCGTCGCCGCACCGGGCGCACCGGGGCTTTTCCTCCAGATAGTCGGCAGGATAGCCCATAGCCTCTAGAAGCTCCCCCCGGCGGCGCTGGAGGGCCAGATTCTCATCCCGGATGGCGTGGATGGCGGGAACGGGATCCTTCCCCTGCCGCAGAGCCCGGGAGATGATCTGGCTCATGGTGCCGCGCAGGCGGCGGTCGATATCCGCCAGCTCCGGCTCCCGGCAAAACAGACGCTGCTGCCGCTCCCGGAACTGCTGGGTCCGGCGCTGCTTGTCCTCATCAAAGCGGGCCATGGCCCGACTGAGAATTTTACCGTCATAGGGCATAGGGTCCCCTCCTTTACCACTTCATATACTTTCCCATGCGGGAATCGTTTTTATCCGGCTTCTGGTCCGGAGGCGCGGCGGACTTTTTGGCGTCGCCCTGCTGGACCTCCTCCGGCGTATGCCAGCCGTTTTCGTGCCAGCGGCGGAGGATCCCATTGAGATACCGCCACTCCAGCTGCTTTTTATAGAACACCGTCTTGTCATAGGCCAGGGCCACCGTTTCCGGCGGAAAGCCCTTGTCCATCCAGTCGGAGATGTATTTTTCTTCACTGGCCACCGGACGGCGCTGGCCCAGGCCCAGCACCTGCATATACGCGGCCTGCCCCTGCTGCTTTTCCCGCCAGGTTTTCAGATAACGGGCGGCGCTGTCCTGGTCAAACAGGCCCTGCCGGGCCCAATAGTAGCCCTCCTTCTCGATCTGGCGCAGGGTGGGCCGGCGGCCGGGGCCGTATCGTTCCTCGGACCGGGCAATGCAGTGGTTCACCAGCAGATAGATCACATCCGCCGGCATGCCCATATCGTCATACAGGCCCGCCAGAATCTGCAGATCCGCCGTTTTCAGCCTGCGGCCCAGCTTTTCCTCCACCTGGGGAATCAGCATCCGGAAGGACCGGTCGTCCTCCAACAGCTGGGCCAGGTCCTGGGCGCTGTATACCGGGCGCTCCTCCGCCGGCGCAGGGGACGGTGTCTCCGCCGGACGCTGGATCAGCCCCAGCCGCTGCAAGGCTCCCTCCGCCGCATTCAGCCGCAGCTGGCTCCACCGCAGCCGGGACTGAAGCTCCTGCTCCGTGACCCCGCGGTCTGCCCGCATCAGCAGCAGATACAAAAGCGCGGCGTCGCCGTCGCCGTTTTTCACCAGGCGATCCACCTGATCCGCCGTCAGGACGATGCTGGGCTCACTGTCCCGCAGAATATAGCCGCTCATGCCGCGCCTCCCCTCTTTCCATGGTTTAATTACTTTATTTTACACGAAAACCCCCGGTTCGTAAAGCCACCGGAGCGGGTTTTTCACAAAATTCTCCTTTTCGCCAGAAAAAGCTTTTCCCGGCGGGATTTTGTGGTATAATGGATTATGTATTGGTGTGACTAACTTTTCGGTTTACATAAATGGGAGGGCAACATGGCGAATAAAGTGACGATGAGCATCTGCGGCCAGGAGTATACCCTGGTGGCGGACGAAAGCGCGGAGTATATGAAAAAGGTAGGCGCCCTGGTGGACCAGCGAATGGACCGGATCCAGGAGACCCTGCATGTGAGCCAGGCGGATGCGGCAGTTCTGGCGGCGGTGAACCTGGCGGACGAGCTGCTGAAAAACCAGGCAGCGGCAGAGAATCTGCGCCGGCAAGTGAAAAACTATCTGGATGAGGCCACTCAGGCCAAAAATGAGGCGTCGGAGCTGCGCCGTCAGCTGTTCAAGGCCCAGCAGGGCCGGGGCCAATGACCGAGCTGCTGAGCCCCGCCGGAGGCTGGGAGGCCATGGTAGCCGCCGTGCAGAATGGGGCCGACGCGGTGTATATGGGCTTCGGCGGGCTCAACGCCCGGCGCAGCGCCCGGAACTTCACCGATGAGGAATTCCGTGCCGCCGTGGCCTATTGCCACCTGCGGGGCGTGAAGGTCTATCTGACCCTGAACACCCTGGTGACGGACCGGGAGCTGCCCGCCGCCGCCCAGGCTTTGCAGAAAGCCTCGGACATGGGGGTGGACGCTATCCTCATCCAGGATTGGGGCGTGTGGCGGCTGGCCCGGGAAATTGCGCCCGATGTTCCCCTCCACGCCAGCACCCAAATGAGCCTGCACACCTTGGGCGGCGCCTGCCGCGCGGCGGAGCTGGGTCTGGAGCGGGTGGTACTGGCCCGGGAGCTGAGCCGCCGGGACATCGCGGCCATCACCCGGGACTGTCCCGCAGAGATCGAGGTGTTTGTCCACGGTGCCCTGTGCATGTGCTACTCCGGCCAGTGCGGGATGAGCGCCGTTATCGGCGGACGAAGCGGCAACCGGGGGGCCTGCGCCCAGCCCTGCCGCCTGCCCTACGGCGTTAATGAAAAGGCCTCCGGCGGCCACCCTCTGAGCCTGAAGGATGCCAATCTGTCGGCGTATCTGCAGGAGCTGGACGATATGGGCGTGGCGTGCCTGAAGCTGGAGGGCCGCATGAAGCGGCCGGAATATGTGGCGGTGATCACCGGCATCTATCGCCGCCTGCTGGACGAAAAACGCGCCCCCACCCAGGAGGAATCCCGGCAGCTGGAGGCTGCCTTTTCCCGCAGCGGCTTCACCGACGGCTATTACCGGGGCCGCACGGGCCCGGAGATGTTCGGCACCCGGCCGGAGAATGCGCCGGAGCCCAAGGAGCTGTTTGCCCGGGCCAAGGCCGCCTATGAAAAGGAGGATCGCCGCCGGATACCGGTGACCATGTCCTGCACCCTGCGGGCCGGTGTGCCCGCTCAGCTGACGGCCTCCGCCAAAGGACACACTGTCCGGGCAGAAGGTCCCGTACCGGAGGCGGCCCGGAACCGGGCCCTGACGGCGGAGGATCTGCGCATCCGGCTGGAAAAAACCGGCGGCACGGTGTTTGTGCCCAAGGAGACCCAAGTGGAGCTGGCGGACGGTCTGATGCTGCCGGCCAGCGCCGTGAACGCTATGCGCCGCCAAGTGCTGGAGGAGCTGGAGATGGCTCTGACCCAGCCAACCCGGCGGCGGACAGGAACCCCCTCTCCCCTGCCCCCGGCCCTGCCGGGGCCGGAGACGCCGCAGCTGACCTGCTCCATCACCCGGGCGGATCAGCTGACGGAGGAGTTGGCCCAGTGCGGGACGGTGTATGTCCCGGCAGAGCTGCTGGACGGCATGGACCTGGCCCGCTGGGCGGGCATGACCCAGATCTGCGCGGTGCTTCCCCGGATCTTCCGGACAGAGGACGAGGAGCCTCTGCGGCTGCTTTTGCAGCGGCACCGGGAGCACCTGTCCGCCGTGGCCATCGGCAATCTGGGACACCTGCCCATTGCCGATGGGCTGGGCCTTCCCCTATGGGGGGATCTGGGGCTGAATATTTTCAACAGCGGGGCCCTGCTGTTCTGGCAGGAGCTGGGTCTTTCCGCCGCCGCGGTGTCCATGGAGCTGCGGTGGCAGCAGATCCGGGATCTGCGGAAGGTTCTGCCCTGCGAGGCGGTGGTATACGGCCGCCTGCCGCTGATGATTACGGAAAACTGCGTCATCCGCAACAGCCTGGGCTGCCGGGACGCGGGGCGGGACTATGCGGACCGCTCTGCCGCCTGCCGCTGCGGCCAGGACAATGATCTGATCGACCGCACCGGGGCGCGGTTTCCCCTGGTGGGGCAATGGGGCCACCGGTGCGAAATCGAGAACAGCCGGGTGCTGTTTCTGGCGGATAAGCCGGAGTGGCGGCAGCTGGGCCTTACCCGGGCGCGGCTGCGGTTTACCACGGAGTCGCCGGAGGAGTGCGTCCGGGTGCTGCGGGCCTATCAGGGCCGCAGCGACTACCGGCCCCAGGAGCTGACCCGGGGGCTGTTCTACCGGGGCGTGGAATAAGCCCTTTTCAGGATTCATGATTTTTTAACAGATTGTTTTTATATACAATGGGAGCAAGTGATACAATGGAGCTTAAAATCAAGGCGGTGTCGCCGAAAATGGGCCGGGAGATTCCCCTGCCCCGCTATCAGACGGCGGGAGCCGCAGCCATGGACCTGTGCGCCTGCGTGGACGAGGCCGTAACGCTGGCCCCGGGCCAGCGCCGGGGCATCCCTACGGGCATTGCCATCGCCCTGCCCTCCCCTGATTATGTGGCCCTGGTGTTCGTGCGCAGCGGCATGGGCTTCAGGCACGGCATCGCCCTGTCCAACGGCGTGGGCGTTATCGACAGCGACTATCGGGGCGAGATCTCCGTGGGACTGGTGAACCTGTCCCAGGACAGCTATACCATTCAGCCCGGGGACCGCATCGCCCAGCTGATGGTGATGCCGGTAGTGCGGCCCGTTCTGGTGCAGGCGGAGGAGCTGGACGAGACGGACCGGGGCGCAGGCGGCTTCGGCTCCACCGGGAGGTAAGCCTATGGCAAGGATCGTATTGGCCTCCGGGTCTCCCCGGCGGCAGGAGCTTTTGGGCCGGATCGGCATCCGGGACTTCACCGTCCGGGTCCCCCAGGTGGAGGAATGGTACCCTCAGGGGCTGACGCCGCCGGAGGTCGTATCCTACATCAGCCGGGAAAAATCCCAGGCAGTGCCGTCGGAGGACAACGAGATCGTCATCACCGCCGACACCATGGTATTTCTGGACCAGCAGCGGCTGGGCAAGCCCCGGGATGAGGCAGACGCCCTGCGGATGCTGACGGAGCTTTCCGGGCGGCGGCACACGGTTTGTACCGGCGTTACCGTGCGGCAGGGGCAGCGGTCCCTGACCCGGGCCCAGTCCACGGACGTGTATTTCCGTCCGGCGTCCGAGTCGGAGCTGCGGGCCTATATCCGGGGCGGTGAGCCCATGGACAAGGCCGGAGCCTACGGCGTCCAGGGCCAGGGCGCCCTGCTGGTAGAGCGCATTGACGGAGACTTTTTCAACGTCATGGGTCTGCCGGTGCTGCTGCTGAGCCGGATGCTGGCAGAGTTTGGCGTAACGCTGCTGTGAAAAAGGGAACAAGCTATGAAACGATTTTTTCAGAAAAACGGCATTATGATGCTGGCCGCTGTGGTAGTGGTGGCGGTGGGATTATGTATCGCCAGCGCCGTCAGCAACCAGACGGGGTTTTTGCAGAACGCCGCCGGAGTGGTGACCTACCCCTTCCGGGCGGCGGGCTCCGCCGTGACCGGATGGTTCCAGAGTATTGGAGAACGGTTCCAGACGGTGGAGAGTCTGCGCAAGGAAAACGAGGACCTGCGCAAGGAAAATGCACAGCTGACGGAGGACCTGCGTCAGGCCAAGACCGACAGCGAGGAAAACCAGCGTCTGCGGGACCTGAACGGTCTGCGCCAGCAGCGTCGGGATTTTACCTTTGAGGCGGCCCATGTGATCGAGCGCAGCACCTCCAATTGGTCCCGGACCCTGACCCTGAACAAGGGCACCAGCCTGGGCGTGGAAAAGGGCGACTGCGTGGTGGACCAGTACGGCTATCTGGTGGGTGTTATCACCGACGCGGGGCTCAATTGGAGCACCGTTACCACCATTCTGGACACGGATTCCCAGCTGGGTGCCCTGGTGTTCCGCACGGGCGAGGTGACGGTGGCCATGGGCGATCTGGCGCTGATGAACCAGGGAAAGCTGAAGCTGTCGTATCTGGAGGGGGAATCCAGTCTCATCAACGGCGACATGATCGTCACCTCCGGCCTGGGCGGCTACTATCCCTCGGGGCTGGTCATCGGCTCTGTGGAGGAGATCAAAACCGATGACAACGGCCTGACCCGCTATGCCACCATCCTGCCCAAAACCGACATCACCCAGCTGGTGGAGGTTTTCGTCATCACGGATTTCACCATCGTTGACTGAGGGGTGACGCCATGAACCAAGCCTTGAACCAACGGGATATGTTTTTCAAGTGGCTGTACTATGCCGGGGCCACCCTGCTGCTGGTTTTGGTGCAGTCCCTGGTGCTTAACCGCATCTGCGTGTGGGGCGTGCATCCCTTTCTGCCGCCGCTGATCGCTGCCATCACCGCCATGCTGGAGGGCCCCGGCGAGGGGGCCGCCTTTGCCGGAGTATTCGGCCTGCTGTGCGACCTGACCATGCCGGGGATCATCCCCTGCTTTTATACACTGGCCTTTCTGGCAGCGGCGCTGCTGGCGGCTGTGATCGCCAAGCGGTTTCTGAGCCAGGGCTTTCTGTGCGCCGTTCTGTGCGCAGGTCTGTCCCTGCTGGTGACCGATCTTCTGCACACGCTGCTGCTGACATTCCGCCAAGGGGTGGAGCTTACGGCCGCCCTGTCTCTGACGGGGCGGGAGGCCGCCGTGACTGTGGTGCTGTCGCCGCTGGTGTATCTGCTGCTGCGCAGCGTTCACAACCGTATCCTGAAATAGGAGGAGTCCTATGAAGAAAAATGCATTCGACCCGGTCCGGGTCCGTATCTGGGCGCTGACGGGTCTGATGGGTCTGTGTCTGGTGGCCTTTGCCGGGGTCATGTACTATACCCAGATCCTTCACGGCGAGGAAAACCGGGCCAAGTCCCTGGCCAGCAATGCCGCCAGTGAAACGGTGGAAGCGTCCCGGGGCATTATCACCGACCGCAACGGAAAGGTGCTGGTGTCCAACCGGCTGACCTATACGCTGATCTTTTCCGCCAAGGAATTTGACACGGATCAGGAGCTCAATGCCGCCATCCTGCGGCTGACGGACCTGTGCGCGGAGAACGGCACCGCCTGGAACGATACGCTGCCTGTGAGCCGAACCGCTCCCTACAGCTATACGGACCCTGCCGACGGCGAGGGCTTTGCCCTGTTTTTGAAAAACAAGGACATTCCCTATTCTAAGATCTCCCAGGTGACGTCTACTTTGCAGCCGGACCGGTTTATGGCCAAGCTGCGGCAGCTGTTCAATATCGACGACAGCTATACCGAGGACCAGGCCCGGACCATCGCCGGGGTACGCTACGAGCTGACCATCAAGAGTCTGACGGACGCCCAGTATGTCTTTGCCGACGATGTGTCCGTGGAGCTCATCAGCCAGACGGCGGACGGCCAGTACCGGGGCGTGTCCACCGGCACCTCCTCGGCCCGGGTGTACAACACCGAATATGCCGCCCACGTTCTGGGCCGTCTGAGTCCTATTTACTACGAGGACTGGGTGGGCGATCCAGAGAATGGCATTACCGGCTACCGGGATATGGAGGGTTACTCCATGAACTCCCTGGTAGGCCGCGAGGGCGCGGAAAAGGCCTTTGAATCCTATCTCCACGGCACCAAGGGCACCCGCATCATCACCAATCAGGAGGGCAAGATCACCGGTGAGCTCTATACCAAGGAGCCTCAGCCCGGCGGTACCGTGGCCCTGACCCTGGACATCGACCTGCAGGAGGACACGGAAAAATCCCTGGCCCAGACCATCCAGGCCATGACGCAAAAGGACGGCGTGGTCCGTGGCGGCGCAGCGGTGGTGGTGGGTGTTGGCAGCGGCGAGGTGCTGGCCATGGCCAGCTATCCCACCTATAACCTGTCCACCTTTGACCGGGATTACTCCAAGCTGGTCAGCGACACCGCGGGCACGCCCCTGCTGAACCGGGCCATCGGCGGTGCGTATGCACCGGGCTCCACCTTTAAGCCCTGCACAGCGGTAGCGGCTCTGGAGTCCGGTATCATCACCCCCTCCTCCACCATTGTGGACCGGGGTGTCTATGACTATTACAAGTCTCCCCAGCCCCGGTGCTGGATCTACAACGAGTACGGCGGCACCCACGGACGGGTCAACGTGTCCCAGGCCATCACCGTTTCCTGCAACTACTTCTTCTATGAGGTGGGCCGCCTGACGGGGATCAAGACCCTGGCCAGCTATGCCAAGCAGTTCGGCCTGGGCGAATATACCGGCATCGAGATCGGCGGCCCCGGCAGCGCCGAGGCCAAGGGCTCCATGGCCACCCCGGAATTTGCCGAGGCCGAGCACCTGGAATGGACCGACGGCCAGACCCTCACCGCCGCCATCGGCCAGAGCTATGACCTGTTCACTCCCCTGCAGCTGGCCAACTATATTGCCACTCTGGTGGGCGACGGACAGCATTATGAGGCCCACCTGCTGAAAAACGTGAAATCCTACGACAACTCCTCGGTGATCTATGCCTATGATAAGGAGCCCCTGAACACGGTGCAGATGAGTGACAGCACCGTCCGGGCAGTGAAGGAAGGCATGCACAATCTGACCACCGGCAGCCTGTCTTACTACTTTTCCAAGTGCGTGGTATCCGCCGGCGCCAAAACCGGTACAGCCGAGACGGGTATCAACAACACCAACAACGGTGTGTTTGTGTGCTTCGCCCCCTACGACGATCCTCAGATCGCTGTGGCCGTGGTCATTGAAAAGGGCGGCTCCGGCGCTGCCCTGGCCTCTACCGCCGTGGACATCGTCAACTCCTACTTTTCTCAGGAGGAGATCGGTGCCGTGATCATCGGCGAAAATACCCTGTTGAAATGAGGAAACTCTATGAGCAAGATTTTTGATTCCCGCGACCTGGAATACAAGTCCCCCTTTGGCGCCGCCGCGTGCGGCGCCGCTGTCCGTTTCGCGGTTCGTCCCGGGACTGAAAACGTTACCGGAGTATCTCTGCTGCTGCGCCGGGAATTCGGCGGCACAGAGCAGGCGCTGCCCTTGTCCCCATCCGGCGACGGCCGCTGGCAAGTCGTCTATACCGCCCCAGCGGAGCCGGACCTGGTATGGTATGCGTTTCAATTCACTTATTCGGACTGTGTTCGTCCATACGGTCCCCACGGTTTTGATGACTCCTCCCGCTGGCAGCTGACGGTGTACGATGACAGCCGCCCCGCCCCCGCCTGGTTCGGCCGCGGCGTCACCTATCAGATCTTTCCGGACCGGTTTTGTCGTCTGTCTGTGCCAAACGCTGCCGGCATGGTGGGGGACCGTGTGGTCCATCAGAGCTGGGACGATACGCCGGTATGGCGGCCTGACGAAAACGGCATCGTCCGCAACAATGACTTTTTTGGCGGCAGTCTGGCGGGCATCACCTCCCAATTAGACTACCTACAGAGTATGGGAGTGGGTACGTTGTATCTGTGTCCCATTTTCGAATCCGACAGCAATCACCGATACGACACTGCCGACTACCGGCGTATTGACCCCATGCTGGGCACGGAGGAGGACTTCCGAACCCTGTGCCGGGAGGCACGCTGCCGGGGCATCCGGGTGATGCTGGACGGCGTGTTTAACCACACCGGCAACAACAGCCGGTATTTCAACGCTCAAGGCTTTTATCCGGAGCTGGGCGCGGCCCAGAGCCGGGAGTCTCCCTATTATTCTTGGTATTCCTTCCACCCCTGGCCCGACGACTATGACGCCTGGTGGGGCATCAAGACCCTGCCTGCCGTGCAGGAATCCACCGACAGCTACCGCCGCTTCATCATCCGGGATCACGACTCCGTGGTGCGGCACTGGCTGCGGCAGGGCGCCTCCGGCTGGCGGCTGGATGTAGCCGACGAGCTGCCAGATGACTTTATCGCCGAGATCCGCGACGCCATGGAGCAGGAGAATCCCGATAGCTTCCTGCTGGGGGAGGTCTGGGAGGACGGCAGCAACAAGGTGGCCTACAGTCAGCGCCGCCGGTATCTGCTGGGCAGTGAGACTCACGGCCTGATGAACTACCCCTTCCGGACGGCTGCTCTGGATTGGCTCCGGGGCGGCGATGCCGCCTGCTTCCGGGATACCATGGAGACAATCCGTGAGCACTATCCTCGTCCGGCGTTTTACAGTGCCCTGAACATTCTGGGCACCCACGACACCCCGCGGATTCTGACTCTGTTGGGTGCGGAGCATGTGCCGGACACCAAGGACGCCCGTGCGGCCTACCATCTCTCCCCGGAGGAGCGGCAAAAGGGCGAAGCCCGGCTGCGGGTGGGTGAAATGCTGCTGTACTGTTTCCCCGGCTCCCCTACCGTGTACTACGGTGATGAGGCCGGAATGGAGGGCTTCGAGGACCCCCTGAACCGAAAAACCTATCCCTGGGACCGGCAGGACCGGGCGCTGCTGGATTTCTTTCGCAGTCTGGGTCAGCTGCGGCGACATCGCCCTTCTTTGCAGGACGGCGATCTGACCTATGTCTATGCTCAGGGCGGCGCACTGGTACTGCGGCGGCAATTGGGAGACGAAATCACTGTGGCGGCGCTGAATGCTGGGGAAACAGCCGTGGAGGTATCTCTCCCTTGGCCCCGGGATCTGGCCCGGGAGGCTCTGACCTTCCAGCAGTTCTTTGCCCCCGGCGGAAAGCTGCGTCTGCGTCTGCCGCCGGTGTCGGGTATGATTTTGATTTGAACTGTTACAAGGTGGATGTTTCACGTGAAACATCCACCTTTTTCATTATTTCTTCTGTTTCACGTGAAACATTTTTCTCAAGTTTTTCTCGTTTTGCAAATTTTCTATTGAAACCGCTCGAAAATGTGATATACTAAATAAAAAGACTGACAGAAAGTGAGTGGGAAAAGTGGCGAAAATCGTAGCGATCGTGAACCAAAAAGGCGGCGTTGGAAAGACTACCACCTGCGTCAACCTGGCTGCGGCACTAAAATATCTGGGAAAGCGCGTGCTTTTGTGCGATTTTGATCCCCAGGCCAACGCCACTTCCGGCATGGGCGTGGACAAGTCCACCTCCAACGGCGTATATGATGTCCTCATCAACGGCGTGGACACCGCCAAAGCCATCGTCGCCACGCCTTACGGCGACGTGCTGCCCAGCAGCAAGGCTCTGGCCGGCGGCGGCGTGGAAATGATCGAGCTGGCAGACCGGCAATTTCTGCTGCGCAACGCCCTGAACGGTGTACGGGAAAACTACGACTACATTTTCATCGATTGTCCCCCTTCCCTGGAGCTTCTGACCCTCAACGCCCTGTGCGCTGCAGATTCCCTGCTGGTACCCTTGCAGGGAGAGTATTACGCCTTGGAGGGCCTCAGTGACCTGATGAACACCGTGCGCATTGTCCGCCGGAATATGAATCCACGTCTCCAGATTGAAGGCGTTCTGCTGACCATGTTCGACGGCCGAACCAACCTGGCTATCCAGGTAGCGCAAGAGGTGAAGCGATTCTTCCCCGGCAAGGTATATGCCACAGTGATCCCCAGAAATATTCGCCTGTCCGAGGCACCCAGTCACGGAAAGCCCATTACCGCCTATGATCGGACCTGCCGCGGTGCGGAGGCATATCTGTCACTGGCCAACGAATTTCTCAAGAAAAATGTTTGATTCTGTGCGGAAAGGAGCGTTTTAGCAATGGCCAACAACCCAAAAGGGCTGGGCAAAGGCCTGGCCGCCCTGCTGGGAGATGATGTCATCGATTCCCAGGAGGAGAAAAGCAGTTTATTTCTGCCAATTTCCCAGGTGGAAAGCTGCGCATCCCAACCCCGCAAGCAATTTGACCCCGAATCTCTGGCGGACTTGGCTGACTCCATCCGGGAGCACGGCATCATCCAGCCCCTGACGGTACGGAAGCTGCAATCCGGCTATTATCAGATCATCGCCGGAGAGCGCCGTTGGCGCGCAGCCCGGATGGCGGGCCTGACCCAGGTTCCCGCCATCATCATCGAGGCCGACGATCGAAAGGCCATGGAGCTGGCCATGATTGAAAACCTCCAGCGGGAGGACCTGAACCCCATTGAGGAGGCCGAGGGCTACCAGGTGCTCATGAGCCAGTACAACATGACCCAGGAGGAAACGGCCCAGCGGGTGGGCAAATCCCGGTCCGCTGTGGCCAACGCCCTGCGTCTGCTGAACCTGTGTCCGCCGGTGCGGGCCATGGTGGAGGACGGACGTCTCACCAACGGTCACGCCCGGGCACTGCTGCCCCTGTCCCCTGCCCTACAGGAAACAGCCGCTGCCTCCATTCTGAAAAACGACCTGTCCGTCCGCCAGACGGAACTGCTGGTGAAGAAGCTCACCGCCGAAAAGAGGGAGAAGCCCTCCCCCACCGGCGTCACCGTGGACTATGCTCAGGAGGCCGCCCGCGATCTGGGAAATTCCCTGGGGCGCGGCTGTCGGATCGTCACCGGGCGGAAAAAGGGCCGCATCGAACTGGAGTATTACAGCGTGGACGACCTCAACGACCTGTTGGAGGCCCTCCATACCATCAAAAAGAAATAACTGTTTCACGTGAAACACGGAAAGGTGCATTACCATGCTTGATATCAAATTTGTCCGGGACAACCCGGAAGCCGTCAAGGAAAATATCCGCAAGAAATTTCAGAACGCCAAGCTCCCCCTGGTAGACGAGGTAATCGCTCTGGACGCCGAAAAACGCGCCGCCATGAACGAGGCCAACGACCTGCGGGCCCAGCGCAACCAGCTGTCCAAGCGGGTAGGCATGCTGATGGGACAGGCCAAAAAGGACCCCAGCAAGCTGGCGGAAGCCGAGGAGGCCAAGGCCCAGGTAAAGGCCAACGCCGACCGACTGGCCCAGTTGGAGGAGATAGAGGGCCGTCTGACCCAGCAGATCACCAAAATCATGATGGTGATCCCGCAGATGATTGATCCCTCCGTTCCCATCGGCCCGGACGACACCCACAATGTGGAGGTCCAGCGCTTTGGCGAGCCCAAAACCCCGGAATTCGACATTCCCTACCACACGGAGATCATGGAGCGCTTCGACGGCATTGATATGGACGCCGCCGGCCGGGTATCCGGCAACGGATTCTATTATCTCATGGGCGATATTGCACGGCTCCACGAGGCCGTGCTGGCCTATGGCCGGGACTTTATGATCGACAAGGGCTTCACCTACTGCATCCCGCCCTTCATGATCCACGGCAACGTGGTGGAGGGCGTCATGAGCCAGACCGACATGGATGCCATGATGTATAAGATCGAGGGCGAGGACCTCTACCTCATCGGTACCAGCGAGCACTCTATGATCGGCAAGTTTATTGACCAGATCCTCCCCACCGAATCCCTGCCCCAGACCCTGACCTCCTACTCTCCCTGCTTCCGCAAGGAGAAGGGCGCCCACGGCATCGAGGAGCGGGGCATCTATCGCATTCACCAATTTGAAAAGCAGGAAATGATCGTGGTATGCAAGCCTGAAGATTCCAAAAAATGGTATGATCAGCTGTGGCAGTACAGCGTCGAGCTGTTCCGCTCTCTGGATATTCCCGTGCGGCAGCTGGAGTGCTGCTCCGGCGATCTGGCAGACCTGAAGTGCAGGTCCTGTGATATTGAGGCCTGGTCCCCCCGGCAGCAGAAGTATTTCGAGGTATGCTCCTGCTCCAACCTGGGTGATGCCCAGGCCCGCCGCCTGAAGATCCGCTACAAGGATGAAAACGGCAGAATGCAGCTGTGCCACACCCTGAACAACACCTGTGTAGCCCCTCCCCGGATGCTCATCGCCTTCCTGGAAAACAACCTCCAGCCTGACGGCTCTGTGCGGATCCCCCAGGCTCTGCGGCCTTATATGGGTGGCCACGACCGCATTATCCCCAAGCACTGAGAGGAGGGACCATATGAAAAAGTTTTTCAATGAATTCAAGGAATTTGCCATGCGCGGCAATGTGCTGGACATGGCCATCGGCGTGGTGCTGGGCTCCGCCTTCGGCAAAATCACCACCTCCCTGGTCAACGATGTGTTCATGCCGTTGATTGGTCTGGTCATCGGCGGCATCGACCTGGGCAAGCTGGATATCATCCTGAAGCCCGCCGTTATGAATGGGGACAAGGAGGTCACGGCAGCCGTAACTCTGGGTTTGGGCACCTTTCTGACCACCATCATCGACTTCATCCTGGTGGCATTCGTCATCTTCCTGATGGTCAAGGCCATCAACGCCTTCCACAAGAAGAAGGACGAGGCCCCCGCTCCGGAGGAGCCCGCCGGTCCCACCACAGAGGAACTGCTGACGGAGATCCGGGACCTGCTGAAGGAGCAGAAATAAAATGGAACGCATCTTGCAGCAGGGCCTCGAGACCTGGGGCCTTCCCACCGACGCCATCCCCCGGCTGCAGGAATTTTCCCGGCTCCTGCTGGAGAAAAACCGGGTTATGAATCTGACAGCCATCACCGATCCGGCAGATGTGGCGCGGCTGCACTTTCTGGACTGTGCTTCCCTGCTGACGATAGCAGACTTTCGGGGCAAAAACGTCGTGGACGTAGGCACAGGCGCGGGTTTTCCCGGTATGCCCCTGCGGCTGCTGGAGCCGGACTTTGACCTGACCCTGCTGGACAGCCTGGGAAAGCGTGTGGATTTTCTCCAGGAAACGGCACAAGCCATGGATCTCAAGCGCATCCAATGCGTGCATGCCCGGGCCGAAGAATTTGCCCGGCAGCATCGGGAGAAATTTGACATCGCCACCTCCCGGGCCGTTGCCCAGCTGAACATATTGTGTGAGCTGGCCCTGCCCCTGGTGAAGGTAGGCGGCCAGTTCCTGGCCATGAAGTCTGTGGACTCCGACCAGGAGGTCCAGTCCGCCAAAAGCGCCATTGCCCAACTGGGCGGAAAAATTGGCAAAATCTGGGATTACACCATTCCCGGTACGGACATTCGTCACCGGGTGGTGATCATTCAAAAGCAGCATCCTACTCCGGCGGCCTATCCCCGTCCCTTTGCCCGAATCAAAAAAGCGCCGCTGGGCTGAACCCCATCTGTATACGAGGTACCTGGATATGGGAAAAATCATAGCAGTGGTCTCCGGAAAGGGCGGCACCGGCAAGACCTCCTTCACCGCCAACGTGGGGTTGGCTCTGGCCGCCCTGGGAAAGAGCACTCTGTGCCTGGACTGTGACATTACCCTGAGGAACCTGGACCTGGCCCTGGGGCTGACAGACAGTGCACTGATGGACTTTTCCGACGTTATAGCCGGGCGCTGCGCACTGTCGGACGCGGTGGCTGTCCACCCCAAGTATCCCAAGCTCCACCTGCTCACCGCTCCCCTGTCTGCCACCGGGCAGCTGAACGTCACCATGGAGCAGATGAAACGGCTCCTGGATCAGGTGCGCCAGCAGTATGACTATTGCCTCATCGACGCCCCGGCGGGACTGGGTCAGGGCTTCCAGCTGGCCACCGGCTGCGCCGACTGCGTGGTGGTCATCACCACCACCGACGCCTCCGCTCTGCGGGACGCACAGCACACCGTTATGATCCTGGACAAGCGCTTCACCACAGAGAGCCTGTTTTTGGTGGTGGGGCGAGTACAGAAAAAGCTCCTGCGGGCCCTGCACAGCACCATCGACGACGCCATGGACGCTGCCGGCCTTCCCCTTCTGGGCGTGGTCCCGGAGGACAGCGACGTCCCCTATTCCCTCAACCGCGGCATTCCCCTGCGGGACATGAACTACTATGCCGCACGGTCCTATGAAAACATTGCCCGACGCATCACCGGCCAGCGTGTGCCGCTGATGCGGATCTGATCTTATGAAAGGAAGTGCCCCCATGAATATCGCACTGATCGCTCACGACAACAAAAAGGAACTGATGGTCCAGTTCTGCACCGCTTACTGCGGCATTCTGGCCCAGCACACCCTTTGCGCCACCGCCACCACCGGCCTTCAGATCAGCGAAGCCACCGGCCTGCGCATCCACCGTTTTCTGTCCTTCGACCACGGCGGCGGCCAGCAGATCGCGGCCCGTATCGCCTATAATGAGATCGACATGGTGCTGTGCTTCGGCGACCCCAATCAGAAGACCCCGAATGAGGATGTAGCCAACATCTTCCGTCTGTGTGACCAGAACAACATCCCCTATGCCAGCAACCTGGCCTCGGCGGAAATGCTGGTGCTGGGCCTGGCCCGGGGCGACCTGGACTGGCGCAATATTGTCAATCCCAAAACCAAGCCCTTTACCGCTTGACAAGCGGCCCCGGATGCCATAAAATAGGAAAAGCGACCGCCATAAAGGAGACAGGAGTACCTTCATCCCCACCGGCACCAGAGAGACGCGTCACCGGCTGCAAGCGCGCCCCGGCAGGAGAAGCGAAGACAGTCCCCCAGCGGGGATGGAAACATCCACGGCCCGCTCCCCGTAACAGGAGCCGCGAGGGCCCCTTGGGGCTGAATTTGGGTGGCACCACGAAGCGTATTCATGCGCTCTCGTCCCAAACAAGGGACGGGAGCGCATTTTTCCATTTCCAAACCCAGCTGCAACCGAGCTATGATGCCTCCGCAGAGTCCCCAATAAAAACCCAAAAACAAAACAGAAAGGAAATAGATCACCATGGCAACTGTGACCCCCCGGACCCTCTCCGGCTTCATGGAGCTGCTGCCTGCGCAGCAGCAGCAGCTGGAGCGGATGATGGACATTCTGCGCACCACCTATAGCCGCTACGGCTTCACGCCCCTGGACACCCCTGTGATTGAGGCCAGCGAGGTGCTGCTGGCCAAGGGCGGCGGCGAGACCGAAAAGCAAATCTACCGCTTCCAGAAGGGCGACGCCGACCTGGCCCTGCGGTTTGACCTGACGGTGCCGCTGGCCAAATATGTGGCCCTCCACGGCAATGACCTGGCCTTCCCCTTCCGCCGTTATCAGATTGGTAAGGTATACCGGGGCGAGCGGGCCCAGCGAGGGCGTTTCCGGGAATTCTATCAGGCAGACATCGATATTATCGGCGACGGCAAGCTGGACATCACCAACGAGGCGGAGATCCCCTCCATCATCTACCAGACCTTCACCGCCCTGGGCCTGACCCGGTTCCAGATCCGGGTCAACAACCGCAAGATCCTCAACGGCTTCTATGCCATGCTGGGCCTGACAGACCGGTCCGGCGACATCATGCGCACCGTGGACAAGCTGGACAAGATCGGGCCCCATAAGGTCCGCGCCTGCCTGATGGACGACATAGGACTGACGGCGGACCAGGCGGAGGAAATCATGCGTTTCATCTCCATCACCGGCAGCAATGACCAGGTGCTCTCCGCCCTGGAGGGCTACCGGAGCCGCCATGAGCTGTTTGACCAGGGACTGGATGAGCTTACCACCGTCACCCGTTACCTGGCCGCCTTCGGCGTTCCGAAGGTCAATTTCGCCGTGGATCTGACCATCGCCCGGGGCCTGGACTATTACACCGGTACCGTGTATGAGACAACCTTGCTGGACTATCCGGAGATCGGTTCCGTATGCTCTGGTGGACGTTATGACAATCTTGCTGAGTATTATACCGACCGTCAGCTTCCCGGCGTGGGCATCTCCATTGGCCTGACCCGTCTGTTTTATGTGCTGGGTGAGCAGGGCCTCCTGAACCCCTCCCTGCCCACGGCTCCTGCCGATGTGCTGATCCTGCCCATGACCCAGGACCTGACCCCGGCCATCCAGCTGGCTACCCGGCTGCGGGGTGCCGGTGTCCGCACGCAGCTGTATAGCGAGCAGAAAAAGTTCAAAGCCAAGATGAACTATGCCGACAAGCTGGGGGTCCCCTATGTGGTGTTTCTGGGCGACGACGAGATTGCGGCGGGCCTGGTGGCGTGCAAGGATATGACCTCCGGCGAACAGACCAAGCTCCCCTTCAACGCCACACTTTCCCGCATTCAGGAGGGCCTGTCCCAGCGGAATCAAGGCAAGGTCATTCTGGAAAAATAAATACAGGATGCAATATTATCCACAAATATTCAAATTTGTAATCATAGATTTGAATACAGATAGTTGAATTCGTTAACTAAAATACAAATTATAATCAGAACAGGAGAGATCAATATGATGCAAATGCGAACCCATACCTGCGGGGAGCTGCGTCTGACCGACGCCGGAAAGCACGTGAAGATCGTGGGTTGGATGGAGAACGTCCGCGTGGTGGGCCAGAACTTCGCCTTTGTGGTGCTGCGTGACTTCTACGGGACTACCCAGGTGGTGGTAGAGAGTCAGGAGATGATGGACGTCATCAACAGCCTGAACAAGGAGTCCACCATCAGCGTAGAGGGCACCGTCCGGGAGCGGGCCAGCAAGAATCCCAAGCAGGCCACCGGCGATGTGGAGGTGCTCCCCGAAAGAATTGAGGTTCTGGGCCGCTGCCGCTACAACAGCCTGCCCTTTGAGATCAACCGCAGCCGCGAGGCCGACGAGACCCAGCGTCTGAAATATCGTTATCTGGACCTGCGGAACCCGGCAGTAAAGAGCAACATCATCCTCCGCTGCCAGGTGGTGTCCGCCCTGCGGGCTGCCATGACAGATCACGGTTTCCTGGAAATCACCACGCCCATCCTGACGGCCTCCTCCCCTGAGGGCGCCCGGGATTATCTGGTGCCCGCCCGGAAGCACCCCGGCAAGTTCTATGCTCTGCCCCAGGCTCCCCAGCAGTTCAAGCAGCTGCTGATGACCGCCGGGTTTGACCGCTATTTCCAGATTGCCCCCTGCTTCCGGGACGAGGACGCCCGAGGCGACCGTTCCCCCGGCGAGTTCTACCAGCTGGATATGGAAATGGCCTTCGCCACCCAGGAGGACGTGTTCGCCGTGCTGGAGGACGTGCTGCCTCCCATCTTCGCCAAATTCGGCACCTACAACGTGGCCTCCTCCGCCCCCTTCCGCCGCATCGCCTACCGGGACGCCATGGAGACCTACGGCTCCGATAAGCCCGACCTGCGCATTGACCTGACCTGCAAGAATGTCACCTCCCTGTTTACCGAGAGTGAGTTCGACGCCTTGCGGGGTCAGACCGTGAAGATGGTCCCCGTGTCCAACTGCAAGCTCACCCGCAAGCAGATCGACAAGCTGCTGGCCGACTGCGAGGTGCAGTCCGGCTCCAAAGCCTACTGGTTCAAGGCGGACGAAAACGGCCAGCTGGCCGGCGGCATTGCCAAGTTTGTCACAGGCCTTCAGCAGGAGCTGACCGAGACCCTGGATCTGAAGCCCAACACTCTGGTGCTGGTGGCCGCAGGTCCCGCCGCCACCAAATCCGCCGGTGTGCTCATCAAGACCTTCGGCGCGGCCTGTGAGGGCCACATGGACAAGGAGCGCTACGAGTTCTGCTGGATCGTGGACTTCCCCATGTACGAGATCGGCGACGAATCCGGCCAGCTGGAGTTCTGCCACAATCCCTTCTCCATGCCCAGCGGCGGCCTGGAGGTACTGCTGAAGGCGGAGCTGGGCGAAATCGACCCCCTGACCATCACCGCCGACCAGTATGACCTGGTGTGCAACGGCGTGGAGCTGTCCAGCGGTGCCGTCCGTAACCACGACCCGGAGATCATGGTCAAGGCCTTTGAGCTGGTGCGCCTGGGCGAGGAGGACGTGAAGAAGAAGTTCCCCGCCATGTACAACGCCTTCTGCTACGGTGCGCCTCCCCATGCCGGCATTGCCCCCGGCGTGGACCGCATGGTGATGCTGCTGGCCGGTGAAAGCTCTATCCGCGAGATCATCCCCTTCCCCATGAATAAGAACGCCCAGGATATCATGATGGGCGCCCCCTCCACTGTGGAACAAAAGCAGCTGGACGAGCTGCATATTGCCATCACAGCCCAGGAGGAGGAATAAGCTCCCCCATCCATCTACTCCCCTGCTGCTTTTGTTCCACATCAAGCGTTTTGCGCAGCAAAACCTTGCCGCAGGCGGAATTCATTTCCGCCGAGGATATTCATTCCCAGTGAGGGGCCCCCGCAAAATGCCGCGTCATTTTGTGGGGACAGACAAAAGCAGCTGGACGAGCTGCATATTGCCATCACAGCCCAGGAGGAGGAATAAACTCCCTATAACAAGCAAGAGGAGCGGACACTGTCCGCTCCTCTTATTGCAGTAATTCATCGTATGTGACGCCCAGGGCATCCCGAATACCCCGAAGCTGTGTGGCCTGAATGTGCTGGGTGCCCCGCTCGATCTTCACCAGAGTCTCGCGGGTCATCTCCACTCCCGCCAGCTGAAGTTGGCGGACCAGCTCCGTCTGTCCAATTCCCTTTCGAAGCCTCTCTCGGCGAATATTCTCACCGATGTGAATGGAATCCTGTTTGATTTTTTGCTCCATACGCCCCTCCCATAGGACCAATATTGGTTCTTTTTCTTGATTGTATGGGAAAGATATGATAGAATGGGACCGAAACGGGTCCTATTTTAGAAAGGAGTGCAAACAATGAAGCAAATCACACTTACAATGGAAGAAAGCCTTTACAACTTTTATAAAAAGGTTGGCCAGCAAGCAGGTGGACTTTCACCGGAAAAGGTCATGTCGGATGCTCTTTTCAAATTGGCGGGGGAGTTGGCATTGAATGCACTCCATAAAAATCAAAAAGGGCAATGTTCTTTTTGACAAACACACAGAAAACTCCCTCCGCCGCTGGCGAAGGGAGTTTTCTGTGTGTTTGTTAGGAGAGAGAGAAAATCACATAAGGAATGGTTCCTTTGTACAGGTAAAAGAATACCTTGTAAACATGGCGAAATCATGAAATCCGCGTGAACTTTTTGTGAACATCGCAGATTTTCAGAACTTTTTACTCTCCGCCACCGCCAACTGGTCGCAGCGGTTGTTTTTCTCGTTGGCGGCGTGGCCCTTGACCCAGTGGTAGCGCACATCGTGCCGGGCGATCAGGGGCAGCAGCTCCTGCCACAGGTCCGCGTTCAGGGCGGGCTTTTTATCACTTTTCACCCAGCCCCGCTTCTGCCAGCCGTATACCCATCCCTTGGACAGGGCATCGATGACGTATTTGGAGTCGGAATACAGCTCCACCACGCAGGGCTCCTTCAGGCACGACAGTGCCCGGATGACACCGGTAAGCTCCATACGGTTGTTGGTGGTATCCGCCGCGCCGCCGGACAACTCCTTTTCCACGCCGTTCCACTCCAGAATCGCCCCCCACCCCCCGGGTCCGGGATTGCCGGAGCAGGCGCCGTCGGTATATATGGTTACTGTTTTCATCGCCTTATCTCGCCTCCTCCACGTCCACCACTGTCAGCCGGTCCCCGTCCACGGTGAACCGGATGTTGTACCCGGCAAAGGCCAGGCCGTACACCCGCCGGGGGTCCTCCTGATAGCGGGGCCGGGGATCTCCGGCCAGCACGCCCAGAAGCCCCTCCCGGCTGTCCGCCGGGATACGCTCCAGCAGCGACCGGGCGCAGTCCACCGTCAGCGGCGCATGGGCCAGGCCGTCGGTGAATCCTCCGGTGGCCTGGGGATGGCTGTCGGTATAGGCCAGATAGGGCTTGATGTCGAAAATCGGCGTCCCATCCATCAGGTCCGCCCCCCGCACATGGAGCACCGGGCCCAGCTGCGGGTCCAGCTCCACCCGGTCCAGCTGCACAGAGGACAGGCCCATGGCATTGGGCCGGAAGGGCGACCGGGTGGCAAACACCCCCATACGCCGGTTTCCCCCCAGCCGGGGCGGCCGCACCGTAGGGGACCAGTCCTCCCGGACCGCCTGGGAAAACTGCCAGATCAGCCAGATGTGGGAGAAGTCCTCCAGCCCCCGAACAGCGTCCGGATTCCGGTACCCCGGCTCAAACACCACACGGCCCCTCAGCTGGGGCACCATCCCGCTTTGCCGGGGCACGCCGAACTTCTCCGGCAGTTCCGTGCGAATGCGGGCGATGATCTTCATCTCCGTCACCGCTTCCTCCGTCCGGAATCCGTCAGGTGGGCCTTGATATCCTTGGGCAGGCGGCTCATGCGATACAGCTCTCCCGCCACGATCACCACCATGCCCACGGCAATGACCACAATGTTCTGCCACTTCACCGCCGTCAGGAACATAGCGCACAGAACCAGCAGAAGCACCCAGTTCACCCGTGCGTTGGCATACTCAATGTCCCGCAGTTCTTCGCTTTTCAGATAGATCACGCCGTCGTATTCAAACTCATTGGTGCGGCTGGGGTCATGATACAGGGTCTTGGTAAAATACTGCCACCGGGTCAGCGGGGCGTACATTTCCTTCTTCTTCCCCATCAGATCACTCCTTTTCGGTCTCCTGCTCCCGGTCCGTCAGAGCCATGGAAATGACGCGGTCGCCCTCCTCCTTAAAGCGCATGACGATGACGCCCTGGGTGGCGCGGCCGGCAATGCGGATATTCTCCACTGCCGTACGGATGAGAATGCCTGCCTCCGTCACCAGCAGCAGGTCCTCGGTACCGTCCACCACCTTGATACCCACGATGGGCCCGGTTTTTTCCGTGACCATATAGTTGCGGATGCCCAGGCCGCCCCGGGCGGTAATGCGGTATTCCTCCACCGCTGTGCGCTTGCCGTAGCCCCGCTCGGTGATAGACAGCACCGTCTTGCCGGGCACCGCCTTGGCGGCGCCCACCACATAGTCGCCCTCCCGCAGGCGGATGCCCCGGACGCCTACCGCCGTGCGGCCCATAGCCCGCACATCCGTCTCGTCAAAGCAGACAGCCTGCCCGTCGTGGGTGGCAATCAGGATACGGTCGCTGCCGTGGGTCTCCTGCACGTTGATGAGCTCATCCCCCTCGTCCAGGGTCAGGGCCCGGATGCCGTTGTTGCGCAGATTCTTCAGAGCCGATACCTCCAGCCGCTTCACGGTGCCGTTGCGGGTGGTCATGAACAAATACAGCTGGTCGTCGCCGGTCTCCCGGAAGTGCAGCATGGCCTGGACCCGCTCGCCGGTCTCCACCTGAAGAATGTTCACGATGTTGGTGCCCTTGGCAGCCTTGCCGCTTTCGGGGATGAGATAGCCCTTCTTCTTATACACCTTGCCGGTGTCGGTAAAGAACAGAATATAGTCGTGGGTGGAGGCGGTGAACACATCCACCACGGTATCCTCCTCCCGGGTGGTGATGCCCTTTTTGCCCATACCGCCCTTGCTCTGGGCGGTATATTCGCTGACGGGAGTGCGCTTGATGTACCCGTTGGCGGTGAGGGTAAAGACGCATTCCTCCTCCTCGATCAGGTCCTCGATGTCGATCTCGTCCTCCACATCCTGAATCTCCGTCTTGCGGTCGTCGCCGTACTTGTCGGAGATGGCCTGCAGCTCCTCCTTCAGGATGGACTTTACCAGATTCTCATCCCCCAGCACCCGCAGATAATAGGCGATTTTCTCCTCCAGCTCCTGATACTCGTTCTGGAGCTTTTCCCGGTCCAGCCCCTGCAAAGCCTTCAGGCGCATATCCAGAATGGCCTGGGCCT
>ERZ827490.793-NODE-793-length-46415-cov-4.368615_pt1 | contig 46415 bp, 45 predicted proteins | sample MGYA00519770_ERZ827490 | MGnify/ENA primary metagenome ERZ827490 (study PRJEB31778, sample SAMEA3449324) | human gut metagenome | biome: human gut; feature: human-associated habitat; material: faeces | place: United Kingdom | collected 2010/2012 ...
GAGTGCCACCTTGCCAAGGTGGATGTCGCGGGTCCGAATCCCGTCTACCGCTCCACACTTCGGTGCCATAGCCAAGCGGTAAGGCGAAGGTCTGCAAAACCTTTATTCCCCGGTCCGAATCCGGGTGGCACCTCCACCTTATCACTTCAAGAGTGATACCGAGACCTCACGAAAAAGCTCCGTGAAAACGGGGCTTTTTCGTTTGCTTTTTTACAGCTGCCTTTTTTCTACGGGCGGCTGTTTTTTTGTTTGACAGTTCTCGCTTTCCCATCGTCTAATAAGGGAAGGGGGGAGAAACGTGGACGACAGAGAAACAAAAGAAGCGTGGCTGGAACGGGCCATGGAGCAATATGAAGAAAGTCTGCTGCGCATGTGCTTCGCCTATCTGGGCGACGCGGCGCTGGCCGAGGACGCGGTGCAGGAGACGTTTTGGAAGGCGTACCGGGCGCTGGAACGTTTTCGCGGGGACGCGGGTGAAAAAACGTGGCTGCTGCGGATTGCCATCAACACCTGCAGAGACCTGCGACGGAGCGCGTGGTTCCGCCACGTGGACAGAAATGTGACGCTGGATGCGTTGGGCGAAACGGCCGACCCGGCACAGGAATGGAGCCAGTGGGACGATACCCTGACGCGGGCGGTGATGGGGCTGAAACCCAAATACCGGGAGACTGTCCTGTTATGCTGGTATCAGGGCCTGACGGGTCAGGAGACGGCGAACGTGCTCAAGATCAGCCGTTCCGCCGTAATGAACCGGCTCAAACAGGCCAAGACGATCCTCAGAAAGGAATTGGAGGCGTGGTATCATGGCGAATGAACGGGAAACCATCCGAAAGGCGCTGGACGCACGGCTTTCTCCGCTGTCCGCCTCGCCCCGGCGGCGGGAAGGAATCCGCGCCGCCGTTGCACAGAGAGAAAAAAAGCCGATTCCGAAAAGGAGAAGCCTTGTTTTGGCGGTCGCCCTGCTGCTGGCGCTGACGGGGGCCGCGCTGGCTGTGGGAACGAATCTGTTCGCCCGATTCGCCCAAAACGACCGGCGGTATGAGGGCGTGCTGGATCAGGTCACGGACGTGACGGAAAAACCCGCATCGGTGCTGGATGAAAAGCTGGGAATGGTCAGCGCACGGGTGGACAGCGCCTACTACGACGGGCAGACGTTGACGCTGACCATTGCGGTGGAAAACGCCCGGCGAATCTCGGAATGGACGCCTGCGGAGGAGGAAAAAGCCCTTCTAAAGCCAGAGGAAGGGGTCCGCCCCGCTACGCCGCAGACGGTGATGACGGAGGAAGAGAAGCGGATTATGGCGGATGCTCAGGCGGCGAAGGCTGCCGGAAGACCCTTCGGAATCCGAAAAGACACGATCTGGGTACACGACCATTTCTATACGGAGGACGGAATTTCTCTGCCGCCTTATTACGGCGAGGACGAGGAGGAAAACGGAACCCTTTACGAGATCAGGGAGTTTTCCCCCCTGCCGGAGGACGTTTCTGGCCGGGAAACCCTGTCCGTCTATGCAGAATTGGGCAGAAGCACGGAATACTATTATTTCGACGGGCAGAAAACGTACTGGCGCAGCGAGGTGCAGCGGGACGGCGTGGGGCGGGTCACAGCCACGGTGCCGAAGGCCGAGGCGGAGATCGTTTCCTTCGCGGGAAAAGGCACGCTGAACGGCGCAGCCTGCACTGTGGCGGCACAGGTCAGCGCCATCGAGCTGCGGCTGACCATCGATGCGGAAACGGACGCTTTCCCGCTGACAACCCGCTATCTGGATGACCAGACATGGCAGGAACAGCCGTGGATGGCGGCGGTCTACGACGAAACCGGCACGGAATATCTGCCCCGGGAAAGCTCGTCCGCCGAGTCGGTCCGTCGGTTGGAGATCCCCTTCGACGGCAGCGGACATATCCCTGAAAGACTGCGGGTGTATGTGTATTCCTGCGGCATGGATGAGGACATGCCGGACGAAGAAAAAATTCGTTCCGGCTCGTGGGTGGAGTTGACGCCATCATCCCTGTGACAGAAATCGCGCGCTTTTTCTTGCGAAAAGAGGGCGGGAGCCGTATAATTGCTTCGTCCTTTGGGATGCAATGCTGCAAACAAAAGAGGGAAAACAATGTCGCTGGAAAAAGCTCTGGCTGATTTGGAACGCAAGGGATTTCTGGATCACGTGATGGAACTGGAGGCCTCCACGGCCACGGCGGCTCAGGCCGCGGAGGCGCTGGGCGTGGAACCCGGCAGGATCGCCAAGACCATGTCCTTCCTGCAGGAGGACAAGGCGGTGCTGATCCTGACCGAGGGAACGGCCCGGATCGACAATCATAAATACAAGGAAACCTTTCACGTCAAGGCCAAAATGATCCCCTTTGACGAGGTGGAGGCCCGAATTGGGCACGCGCCGGGCGGCGTGTGCCCCTTCGGCATTCGGGACGGCGTGGACGTTTACCTGGACGAAAGCCTTCGGAAATACGACACGGTCTATCCCGCCGCAGGCAACGATCACAGCGCCGTCCGCCTGACCATTCCCGAATTGGAGAAGGTAGCGGGGGCAATGGGCTGGGTAGATGTGTGTAAACAGGAACCAGCGGCGGAGTGATAGCGTTTGTGAACAATCCGAAAATCCTTGCTCTGGCGCATTGACCTTGGGCGGGCATTCTCCCTATAATAAGCCATACCGCGAAGGAATGGCGAAGGGAGCGCAGTGTGATGGAAGTCTGGAATCCGATGTTATGGGAATTTTCCCGGGTCATGCGGGAGTGCCATCGAAAAATCGGCGCGATGCTTGGCAAGAACAAGCCGCCGGTGGGACAGGCTCCGATCATGGGACTTTTGCGCACACAGGACGGGCTGACGCAGGAAGAAGTGTCGGAACGTCTGCAGCGCAACGAGACCTCCGTAGCACTGGCTGTGGAACGACTGGTGCAGGAGGGATACCTCACCTTCGAGGGAGAAGCCCTGCATCTGACGGATGCGGGACAGGCGGAAGCGGCCCGCACGGTCCGCGCCATGGAGGAAACGGAAAAGCAGGCTCTGCAGGATTTTACGGTAGAGGACATCGCCCAGCTCCACAGCCTGCTGGAACGGATGCACCGCAATTTGCAGGGAAAGGCTCCTTCCGGGGAGCAAAAGCCCCGGTTGGAGTATTAAAACGTCTTTTGTGCGCCCGGTTTTGCCGGACGCCTTTTTTCATGCTATAATAGCGGACGTTTGACTGCAAAAGAACAAAGGGGGAGATCCATCATGCTGGGACTGAAACGGGGAACGGTGCTCCTTGCGCCCCATGAGACGGGCTGGGAAACCTATGCCGCGGAGACCATGAAACGGCTCCGGGCGGTTTTGGGGGACGCTGCCGTGGAGATGCAGCACGTGGGCAGCACCGCCGTTCCGACGATTCAGGCCAAGCCGATCGTCGATCTGGCGGTAGCCGTCCGACAGCTTTCAGATGTGGAGCCGCTGTTCACGGCATTGGAGGCACAGGGCTTTTATCACGCGGCCCATTGCGATAACGAGGGACAGATTCTGCTGGTCTGCGGCGATCTGGAAGCGGATACCCGAACCTGCCACATCCACGTGGTACGGGCGGGAAGCATGGAATGGCGCAATTATATCAATTTTCGGGATTATCTGAATTTCTACCCTAAGAAAGCGGCGGAATACGAAGCGTTGAAGCAGGAGCTTCAGCGGCGCTATCCCAACGACCGCAGCGCCTACACCGAGGGCAAAGCGGAATGGATCGCCTATGCCCTGCGCAAGGCGCTGGTCTGGTCGTTTCTGGGGGAGAAAGTCCATGTGGAGATGGATCGTCCCATCGGGACGGAGCATCCCAAGCACCCGGGGCTTTATTACCCCATCAATTACGGCTATGTTCCCGGCGTGCTGGGCGGCGACGGGGAGGAACTGGACGTATATGTGCTGGGCGTTTCGGAACCCGTGCAGACTTTTGACGGGCGGGTGATCGGGATCGTGCACCGGCAGGACGACAACGAGGACAAGCTGGTCGCCGCACCGGACGGGAGGATCTTCGATCAGGCGCAGATCGCCCAGCAGGTGTATTTTCAGGAAAAATACTACCACAGCGAGTTAGAGCCGCTGTATCATCACTCCTGCGGCGTGATCCCCTTTCGGCGAGGCGAAAAAGGCTTCGAATATCTGCTGCTGCTCCAACGGGAGTCGAATACATGGAGCTTCCCCAAGGGCCATCAGGAAAGAGGGGAGACTGAGCGGGAAACGGTGCTTCGGGAGGCGTGGGAGGAAACCGGCTGCCGGGCGCGGCTACTGGACGGCTTCCGGGAGGAGATCACCTACGCCATGGAGGACCGTAAGGGGCAGAAGCGGGTCACGCTGGTGCTGGGCCGTTTGGAGGGAGAATTGTCCCTTCGGGAGGAAGAGATTGCCGCCGCCCGCTGGATGAGCGCCGAAGAAGCGCTGCCCCTTTTGCACAAAGGCTATCGGACGATTCTGGACAAAGCGGAGGAATTTTTGTCAAAACAGGGCTGAACGGACAAAATTCCCCTTTTCACGCCAAAAACCCGCCCCGGAAACCCTTGTATTTCCTGCAGTGATGTGGTATACTGACCCTGCCTTTCATTCGAAGGCAGGTTTCTGGTACCATTTCGACGAAGGATTACAGAAAGAAGGGTTTTCGAAAAGAGTGGGTATCGCTTTTCTTTTCTGCTTGAAGGCAAGTGACAGCATCGCGGCCGTGGGTTTCCCGGGTCGCTGTTTGCAAGCCGCAAAAGCAAAAGGACAGAAGCGATAACGGCCGCTTTTTTTGTTGCATTCTTCCCGTTTCCGCTAAACAGAGCACTACCGGAGGATGAATGACGGATGGCAAAGAAAAAAATGACCGCGTCCCGCAGCGCCGTTCAGGACGTGGAACGGCTGGCTCAGCGGCTAGCCGATGAACAGGGCGTGGAGCTGGTGGAGGTCTCCCTGCAGAAGGAAAGCCGGGGCAAATGTCTGCTGGTGTTTATCGACCGGGAGGGCGGCATCGGGCTGGACGACTGCGAGAAATATCACCGGGCGCTACAGCCACTAGTGGAGGATGTGGATTACGACATCATGGAGGTCTCCAGCGCGGGCATGGATCGCCCCATCAAGACCCGGCGGGATTTTGAGAAAAACCGGGACGCGCTGGTGGAAGTCCGGCTGTTTGCCGCGCAGAATGGCTCCAAGCTGTATCAGGGCCTTCTGAAGGACTTTACCGACGAGGAAGTCGTACTGCAGCCCGCGGAGGGCGAACTGCTTTCCTTCCCCCGGAAGGCCGTGGCCATCGTCAAGCCTGTGATCGACTTTGACGAGGACGACCTTCCCGACGATGGCGGAGAAGTGCTGGACGGCGATTTTTCCGAGATGGAATTTGAATAAGAATATCAATAAACAGGAGTAAAAGACAATGAGGGTTACGAAAAAGAATCAGCAGCAGAACGGGCACCGGGAGATCGTGGACGCAGTCAAGGCGCTGTGCTCCGAAAAGGATATCGAGCCGGAGGTTCTCTTCAGCGCGATTGAGGAGGCCATGAAGGCCGCCTACAAAAAGAACGTCTCCCGGGACGAGGACGCGCCCAGCAACCTGTCCGTCACCATGGATCGCAATACCGGCGACGTGCACGTGTTCGCCCGCAAGACCATCACCGACGATGTGGAGGATCCCGCCAATCAGATCACGCTGGAGGAAGCGCTGAAGATCCGCCGCGACTATCGGATGGGCGATATCGCCGAGATCGACGTGACCCCGAACGGCTTCCTGCGCACCGCCGCCCAGACCGCCAAGCAGGTCATCATGCAGCGGATCCGCGAAGCGGAGCAGGGCCGCATCTATGAGGAATACTCCGACAAGGAGAACGAGATCCTCACCGCCATCGTGCAGCGGGTGGAGCCCAAGGGCGTGTATGTGGAGCTGGGCCGCACCGAGGGCATCATGGAGCCCAGCGAATATATGCCCGGCGAGGAATATCACATCGACGACCACATTAAAGTATATGTGCTGGAAGTGAACCGCACCGGCCGTGAAATGCTCCACGGGCCGCAGGTTCGCGTCAGCCGCATTCATCCCGGACTGGTGAAGCGCCTGTTCGAGATGGAAGTGCCGGAGATCGCTGCGGGCGTGGTACAGATCAAGTCCATCGCCCGGGAAGCCGGCAGCCGCACCAAGATGGCCGTCCATTCCACCGAGGTCACCATCGACCCCGTGGGCGCCTGCGTCGGCCCCCGCGGCAACCGCGTGGAAAAAGTGGTGGAAGAACTGAAGAACGAGAAGATCGACATCATCAAGTGGTCCGCCGATCCCGCCGAGTTCATCGCCAACGCCCTGAACCCCGCCCACGTGCTCAGCGTGTTCATCTCCGATACGGAGAAGGCCTGCCGCGTGGTGGTGCCGGATAATCAGCTGAGCCTCGCCATCGGCAAAGAAGGACAGAACGCCCGTCTGGCCGCCAAGCTCACCGGCTGGCGCATCGATATCAAGAGCCAGAGTCAGGCCGCCGAAATGTTCGACCTGCCCGCCGACGAGCAGCCGATGGAAGAAAATCTTGCCATGGGCTATCAGGCGTTGTACAATGAGCCTGCCACTCCGGAAGCCATGGCCGAATCCGGTCTGCCGGAGCTGCGCGACCTGCCGCTGGAACTGAGCGGCGACGATGAGGACGACGACACGCTGTAAGCCGCCTATTTCATTCCAAAGAAGGAGGGCCTTCGGATGCCCGTAAAGCCGAAGAAAATTCCGATGCGCATGTGCGTGGGCTGCCGGCAGATGAAGCCCAAGAAAGAGCTTTTGCGCGTAGTGCGTTCGCCGGAGGGAGAGGTCAGTCTGGATCCCACCGGGAAAAAGCCCGGCCGGGGCGCGTACTGCTGCTACAGCGCCGACTGTCTAAAGCGGGCACTGAAACAGGGCCAGCTGGATCGCCAGCTGGAGGTGAAGTTGACCCCGGAGGTCAATCAGAGCCTGACCGAGACCATGAATCGTCTGCTGGAGGAAAGCAAGGCATGAACGAAACTGCGGAGGAAAGGGCACTGTCCTTTCTGGGCCTGTGTATGCGGGCCGGTCAGGTGGTCAGCGGTCAGGAAGCCTGCGTTGCCGCCATTCGCGGCGGCGAATGCGCTTTGGCGCTGCTGGACGCGGGCGCGTCCGAAAACACGCTCAAGCGGGTGGAGGACGCCTGTGCCAGTCATCAGGTGCCGCTTTACCGTATCAGCCCCGGCGCGCTGGGGCACGCGATCGGCAAGCCCGGACGGATGGTGATCTCCGTCCCCGCCGGGCGAATGGCCGATAAACTCCTGACTTATTTTCAGGAACATTGACAGTCCCCGCGGACTGTAAAATACATGGGGGTGCAAGGGGTACATGACCAAAGTAAAGCTCAAGGATGCAACGAGGGAACTGTTGAAGGGCGCGGAAGAAACGTTGAGCAAGCTCTCCGGGATGCGCAAGAACGCGGATGCTCTGGCGCAGCTGGCGAAAAAGCAGGAGAACCAGTTTGCCCGGGAGGAGGAGCGCCGCCGTGCCGAAGAAAAGCAGGCGGAACAGGAGCGGCTGATCAGTCAGCACGCCAAGGCCTTCACCATGCCTGACACGGATGACGAGCCCAAGCCCGTTCAGACCGCGCCTGCGCCGAAGACGGAAGAAAAAACCGTCCCGGCAGCATCCCCCAAGGCAAAGGAAGAAAAGAAGGAGCCTGCTCCCGCACCCGTGAAGCAGGAGGAGAAACAGCCCGTGCAAAAGCTGGAAGAGAAACAAAAGGTTCAGGAAGAAAAGAAGCCCGCTCCCGCCGCAGCCCCCCAGACGGCGAAGGAGAACGCGGCCAAACCCGAAAAGCCCGCTCAGGCCGTGCCTGCCCCGGCACAGCCTGCCAGCGTCAAAACAGCGCCCCAGCAGCATAATGCTCCGGCGCAGCCCGCTGCCGCCCGCCCGGCGGCGCAGAGGCCTGCTCCCGCATCCCAGCAGGCTCCGCGGCCCGTGCAGCAGCAGGCCCGGCCCGTTCCCCAGCAGGGCGCGCGTCCTGTGGGCAACGGTCCCCGTCCCGCCGGCCCCTATGGCCGTCCCGCGAATCCGCAGGGTCCGTATGGCCGTCCTGCCAATCCGCAGGGTCCGTATGGCCGCCCAGCGAATCCGCAAGGCTCGTATGGCCGTCCTGCCAATCCGCAGGGTCCGTATGGCCGCCCGGCGAACCCACAAGGCCCGTATGGCCGTCCTGCCAATTCGCAGGGTCCCTATGGCCGTCCTGCCAATCCGCAGGGCGGAGCGCAGCGCCCCGCAGGCGGCTTCGGCCGTCCGGCTGGCGGCAACCGTCCTCCCATGGGCGGAGGACGCTCCAAGCCCTCCGTTGATCTGGCTCCCGTGATGGAGAAGGAGCGGGTCAGCAATTATGACCCCAACAAGAAGAACTATGTCCGTCAGCATGACCCGGAGCGCGTGGCCAAAAACCGCAAGCAGCTGGCCCGGGATCAGTTCAACGGCTACGACGACGACGTGGTGCGCGGCGGCCGCCGGGCCCGGGTCAAGAAACCCAGCGCCCAGCAGCTGATGGCTCCCATCAAGATCGAAAAGGCCTACATGACCGCCGAGACCATCACCGTCAAGGACCTGACCGAGCGTATCGGCAAGCCCGCCGGTGAGATTCTCAAGAAGCTGCTGATGCTGGGCGTGATGGCCAACATCAACAGCGAACTGGACTACGATACCGCCAGTCTGGTCTGCAGCGACTTCGGCGTGACGCTGGAGCTGAATCTGGCCAAGACCGCCGAGGATGACCTGAAGGAGACCGACTTCGAGGACGCCGAGGAAGATCTGGTCACCCGTCCCCCCGTGGTCACCATCATGGGCCACGTCGACCACGGCAAGACCTCGCTGCTGGACTACATCCGTCATTCTCACGTGACTGCCGGCGAAGCGGGCGGCATTACCCAGCATATCGGCGCGTATACCGTCACCATCGACGGCCGTGTTATTACCTTCCTCGATACCCCCGGCCACGAGGCCTTCACCGCCATGCGCGCCCGCGGCGCCATGTGCACCGACATTGCCGTGCTGGTGGTGGCGGCGGACGACGGCGTGATGCCCCAGACCATCGAGGCCATTAACCACGCCAAGGCGGCTGAAGTGCCGATCATCGTCGCCATCAACAAGATGGATAAGCCGGGCGCAAGCCCCGACCGTATCAAGCAGGATCTGACCAACTACGGTCTGGTCTGCGAGGACTGGGGCGGCGATACCATCATGGTGCCCGTCAGCGCCCTTACCGGCGAAGGCGTGGATAACCTGCTGGAAATGATCCTGCTGGAGGCAGATGTGCGCGAGCTGCGCGCCAACCCCAACCGCATGGCCAAGGGCGTGATTATCGAAGCCAAGCTGGATAAGGCCCGGGGCCCGCTGGCTACCGTGCTTCTGCAAAACGGCACCCTGCACGTGGGGGACAACGTGGTGGCCGGTCTGGCCAGCGGACGCGTCCGCGCCATGGTCAACGACAAGGGCGAGCGGGTGAAGTCCGCCGGGCCCTCCATGCCTGTGGAAATTTCCGGCTTTACGGATGTTCCCAGTGCGGGTGACGAAATGATGGCCGTGGAAGACGACCGTCTGGGCCGTCAGGTGGTGGAGGAACGCCGCGACAAGCTGAAGGCCGCCCGGGTGGCTTCCTCTACCAAGGTGTCGCTGGACAATCTGTTCAGCCGCATCGACCAGAGCAAGATGACCACACTGAACCTGATCGTCAAGGCCGACGTGCAGGGCAGCGTGGAGGCCGTCAAGCAGGCGCTGGAGAAGCTCAGCAACGATCAGGTGCGCGTCCGCGTGCTGCACAGCGCCGTTGGCGCCGTTACCAAGGACGACGTGAACCTTGCCTCCGCCTTCGACGCGATCATCATCGGCTTCAACATCCGCCCGGACAACAACGCCAAGGAGGCGGCGGAACGGGAGGGCGTGGACATTCGTCTGTACCGCGTCATTTATCAGGCCATCGAGGACATCGAAAAGGCCATGAAGGGTCTGCTGGCTCCCGAATACAAGGAAGTCCTGCTGGGCCATGCCGAGGTGCGCAACACCTTCCGCATCACCGGCGCGGGCACCGTGGCGGGCTGCTATGTGCAGGACGGCAAGATGCAGCGCAACGCGCAGGTACGTCTGCTCCGCGACAACATTGTGGTTTACGAAGGCAAGCTGAACAGCCTGAAGCGCTTCAAGGACGACGCGAAGGAAGTGGCTGCGGGCTACGAGTGCGGCATCAGCTTTGATGGCTACAACGACATCAAAGAGGGCGACATCATCGAGTGCTTCATCATGGAAGAAATCGAGCGCTGACCAGGGGTAGTACCCCTGGACCCCGGACTGCGCGGCACTGCCGCGCAGGGGGGAGAAGCGTGCGGAGTTGGCTGGGTTTTACCGCCGTCGGGCGGAAGGCCCTCCGGCTCGCGGGTTTGGGTAGAGAGATCATAAATCCCGCTGTCCAAAGCGGCGAAAAAGCTGCGCTTTGAGAAACGTTCGTTCTGATTTGCGTGAAGCATGAATTGCAGGTTTGCTTATTTTGGCCGCGCGCTGCGCGGCCAATTTTGGAATAGGGGGAAGGACGGGCCTTCCCTCACAGAACCTTTGCTGCCAAAGGAGGAAAGGCATTGAGTTATCAGCGTATTGACCGCATCAGCGAGCAGGTTCGCCGGGAGGTGGATCGCATTATCCGGGAAGACCTGTCCGACCCGCGCATTCAGGGCACCTACAGCGTGACCCGGGCGGACGTGACCCGCGACCTGCGCTATGCTAAAATTTACGTCAGCATTCTGGAAGAAGAGAACCGCAAGCCCATGATGGCCGCGCTGAAGAAGGCTGCCGGGTTTGTGCGTCACCAGCTGGGCGAGCAGATGATTATCCGCTACGCGCCGGAAATTCTTTTCGAGCTGGACAACAACATTGAATACGGCATTCACATTGCGTCTGTTTTGAAGCAGGTACAGGCGGAAGAAGACGCCGGGGAGGAATCCGATGAGGAGTGACCCGCCGGAGGAGATGCTGCGGCAGCTGCGGCAGGGCGGCGAAGCGGTGCTGTTCTGTCATGTGGCCCCCGACGGGGACACGCTGGGCAGCGCCCGGGCGCTGGAACTGCTGCTGAACGTACTGGGCTGGCGTACATCCATGGTAGTAGATGGTGAGGTCCCGGTCCGGCTGCGCTTTCTGCCGGGGCTGGTGCTGCACCGCCCGGAGGAATGGGTCATGCCTGAAAACGCCGCGGCCATCGCCGTGGATGTGAGCAGTCCTGATCGATTGGGCAAGGCGGAAGCACTGTACAACGCTGCCGACCGCCGCTGGGTCATCGACCACCACGGAACCAATCTCCATTTTGGCCAAATCAACTGGGTCGAGGGGGACGTGTCCGCTACAGGGATTCTGATAAACCGGTTGTACCGTGCTCTGGAAGTCCCTCTTTCACGGGAAGCGGCTATTTGCCTGTACACGGCCCTGTCTACCGACACGGGCAATTTTGTATACGACAGCGTGAACGGCGAATGCTTTGAAATGATGGCCGGGCTGATGGAAGCCGGGCTGCCCCTTGCGGAGATCAGCCGGGTGCTGTTCCGGGAAAAGCGGGAGGACTTCGTCCGTCTGCTGGCCGTGACGCTGCCGTCTCTGCGGGTAACGGAGGGCGGCTCCATCGCCGGGCTGTGCACGTCGCTGGAGCAATTCCGTCAAAACGGTCTGGATCCGGCGGAAACAGACGGCGTAGTGGATTACGCCATCGACGTTCATGGCGTTTGCATGGCCTATTATCTGCATCAGCAGGGGGAAAACGCGGTGAAGGCCAGCCTTCGGGCGCTGCCGCCCTATCGGGTGGATCAGGTTGCCCGGCGATTCGGCGGCGGCGGCCATCCGCAGGCGGCGGGCTGTACCCTGCCCATGCCTTTGGCTCAGGCCGTGAAAGAGGTCGAAGCGGCGCTGCATCAGGCGTTGGAGGAGCAGAAAACTCATGAGTGAAGCGAAAAAGCCCCTCTGCGGCTTTCTGAATATTTTGAAGCCGCCGGGCATGACCTCCTCGCAGGTGGTCGGTTATGTGCGCTGGCTGCTGAATGGAGCCAAGGTCGGTCACGGCGGCACCCTCGACCCGGAGGCCTCCGGGGTGCTGCCGCTGATGATCGGCAAGGCGGCGCGGCTGTTCGACTACATGCAGGAGAAGGAAAAGGTCTATGTGACGGAGGTCGCTTTCGGCGCGGCCACCGACACGCAGGACGCGCAGGGGCGGGTGATCGCATCCGGTGAAAATTACCCGGACGAGGCGGCCCTGCGGGAAGTGATTTTCTCCTTTACGGGGCAGCTGTGGCAGCGTCCGCCCATGTACAGCGCGCTTAAGCAGGACGGACAACGTCTGTATGAGCTGGCTCGGAAAGGCCGGACGGCGGAGATCCCCAAGCGGGAGGTCACGGTACATTCACTGGAGCTGCAGAGCATGACGGAGAACCACGGCGCGCTGCTGAAGGTGCGCTGCTCCAAGGGCTTCTACGTTCGCACTCTGTGCAACGATCTGGGCGAAGCGCTGAACTGTCCCGCCCATATGCGCTTTTTGCTGCGGGCGGAAAGTGGGGCCTTTACTCTGCAGACGGCGGTCACGCTGGAACGGCTCCGTCAGGCCAAAGAAAGCGACGACCTCGAAACGCTGCTGCTGCCGCCGGAGACGGTGCTGCGGCATTTGCCGTGGCTGGAAACGCCCGCCCGGCTGGAAAAGCCTCTGCGCAACGGCGGCATGCTGCCGGTTTCTGCCTTTGAGGGCGGAGAAAAAGTCCCGGAGGGCGGCGACGCCTGTCTGTGGCTGTCGGGCGAACTGATGGGCGTAGCCCGTCGGCAGAACCATGAATGGAAGATTCGCACCTGGCTGGGCGAGTGAGGGGATCAAGATGAAAGTCATTCTGAACGGTAAACACAGCGAAGAATCCAGCGTGCTGGCGCTGGGCATGTTCGACGGCGTGCATATCGGCCATCAGGTGCTGCTGGAGCGGGCCCGGACGCTGCATCTGCGCTGGGGCGCGCCGCTGGTGGTCTGCACCTTTGCCCGGCACCCTATGGAGCTGATCGCCCCCGAAAGGGCCCCCCGGCTTCTGACCACGCTGGAGGAGCGGATCTCTTTGCTCTCCCACGCCGGGGCGGACGTGTTTTTAGCCATGCCCTTTGACGAGCAGATGCGGGATCAGCCGCCGGAATGCTATGTGGGCGAACTAGTGCGCCGTCTGCACCCCAAGGCGGTGGTTTGCGGTTATAATCACAGCTTCGGCGCAGGCGGAAGTGGTTCACCGGCGCTGCTGCAGGCATTGGGAGCGGCGCTGGGCTTCGAGGTCAGCGTGGTGCCGCCCATCACCCTGCACGGGCAGGAGGTCAGCTCTACCGCCATCCGGCAGAAGCTGGCTCAGGGCGACGTTTCCGGGGCCCGGGCGCTGCTGGGCAGGCCCTACAGCCGCCGGGTCGAACTGACCCACGGAGAAAACGAGTGGTCGCTCCGTTTGCTGGACGAGGAAAAGCAGGGCCTTCCGGCCGGAAAATACCGCTGCGTGTTTTCCGCCGGCGAGCAAAGTCTGCCCGTTACCGTTCTGCTGAACGGGGAAACGGATGGACGGCTGCTTTTAAGCGGCGAAGAACCCAGTCTGCAAAAGAGCCTGAACGAAGGACGTGGACGGCTGTTTTTCTGGCAGGCTGCGAAGTGACCTTAAAGGGGCGGAAACTGGTTCGCAGGAAAATGCTATGAAAGCTTCTGTCTCTAAAAACTTCGGCCGGAGGCGTCGATTCCTGACCCTTCGCTTTTGAGATAAACGAGGACGGACGATGCGCTCCGTCCTTTTTGCTTTTCGGAAAAAAACAGCCCGCTTCTGTCATTGCTATCCGCCCCGGCCCTGTGCTAAGGTGGTGCTGTCCTGTCAACGAGGATGGGATTACGAAAGGGCGCAGGGCGATGAAGAAGGAAGTCTGGAAAATAGCGCTGAGAGAATCGCTGCCGATTTTGCTCAGCTATGTTTTTATTGCGATCGCGTTCGGCATCACCATGTCGGACGCGGGCTATCCGTGGTACCTGTCGCTTTTGTCCAGCGTGGCGGTGTATACGGGCGCGTTCCAGTTTGTGCTGGTGTCCCTGATGGCGGGCGGAGCTTCCCTGATGACCGTAGCCGTGACGGCGCTGTTGATGAACAGCCGCCAGACGTTCTACGCCCTGAGCTTTGTGGACGAGTTCCGCAGCATGGGAAAGAAAGCGCCGCTGATGGTCCATACGCTGACGGACGAAACCTACGCGGTGGACTGCAGTCTGCCCCGCGACCTGCCCGAACGGAAGAATGTGCTGTTCCTCGTGGCAGTGCTCAGCTATGCCTATTGGATATTGGGCACGCTGATGGGCGCGGCGCTGGGGCAGATTCTCCCTTGGAATCTGGAAGGCATCGACTTCTGTATGACGGCTCTGTTCGTGGTCATTCTGATGCAGCAGTGGGAAAAGACCACCGACCATTTTCCGGCGCTGCTGGGTGGGGGAATGGCGCTGGTGTGCCTGATCGTGCTGGGGCCTGACCGCTTTATGCTGCCTGCGCTGCTGATCACATCGGCTATTCTGTTTGTGACGAGAACCGGGGAGGTGCGGGCAAAATGAGTCTTTCTGCTGCGGTCGTTTCGATTTTGACCTCGGCGGTGATCACGCTGGGGCTTCGTGCATTTCCGTTTCTGGTGTTCGGCAAACAGCGCCGGATGCCGGATAAACTGGTCCGGCTAGGCGATATGCTGCCCTCGGCTATCATGGCGGTGCTGGTGATTTACTGTCTGAAGGACGTGGGAACCGACTGGATGGGGATCGGTCTGCCCAAGCTGGCGGCGGTAGTGATGGTCATGCTCAGTTATCATCTCAGCCGCAATACGCTGGTGAGTATTTTCGTAGGCACCGCCGGATATATGCTGCTGATTCGGCTGCTGTGAAGGTTTGAAATTCACAAACCGCTAATGTGCGCGGCTTTCCCGGCCGCGCACGTTGTTTTAAGCTCCCAAGGGGCGCATTTTACAGAACGCAGGAAACACAATACTTTGCAACGGATCCTGTCTTTCTTTTCCAAACACTCCAAAAGCCAATTTTTACAATTTGAAGAAATTTTTCGTTTTCCCCCGAAAATGCATTGACAATGCGCGAATAAAAACGTACAATTTTTACGTTGCTCCAAAAAACATTCGGAAAAGGAGAGACCCTCACCATGGAAAAGCTGTTTCAGCTCAAAAAGCACAACACCAACGTCCGCACGGAAGTGATCGGCGGCCTGACGACCTTCTTCGCGATGGCTTACATCATCTTCGTCAACCCCAACTTCCTGTCCCAGACGGGCATGGATCACACCGCCGTCATGCTGGCCACCTGCGTTTCCGCCGCTATCGGCTGTTTCCTGACCGCCTTCATGGCGAACGTCCCCTTTGCGCAGGCTCCCGGCATGGGTCTGAACGCCTTCTTCACCTACACCATCTGCTTCGGCATGGGCTACACCTGGCAGCAGGGTCTGGCGATCGTGTTCATCTCCGGCCTGATCTTCCTGGCGATCTCCATCTCCCCGATTCGTAAGCAGATCATTGACTCCATCCCCGCGCCCCTGAAGGCCGCCATCAGCGCCGGTATCGGCCTGTTCATCTGCCTGATCGGTCTGCTGAACGCCGGGATCGTCACCGCCGGCAACAACCTGCTGGATCTGAGCAGCATTACCTCCGGCCCCGCCCTGCTGGCGCTGATCGGTCTGATCATCACCGGCATCCTGATGGCCTGGAAGGTCAAGGGTGCCCTGTTCATCGGCATTCTGGTGACCACCGTCATCGGCATCCCCATGGGCGTGACCAATCTCTCCAACGTGAGCATTTCCTTCGAGGGCATCTCCATCGCCCCCACCTTCTTCAAACTGAGCTTTGTGGGCCTGCTGTCCAAGGGCATCCTGCCTTTGCTGACCGCCATCGTGACCTTCGCCATGTGCGACTGCTTTGACACTGTGGGTACCCTGATCGGCACCGCAGGCAGCGCCGGGATGCTGGACGAAAACGGCAACCTGCCCCGCGGCGACAAGGCGCTGATCGCTGACGCTGTGGCCACCTGCACCGGCGCTCTGATGGGCACCTCCACCGTGACCACCTTCGTGGAGTCCTCCACTGGTATCTCCGAAGGCGCCCGCACCGGTCTGAGTTCCGTGGTCGTGGGCATCCTGTTCCTGCTGGGCTGCGTGCTGGCCCCCATCGCCGGTATCATCCCCTCTGCCGCTACCGCCCCCGCGCTGATCATCGTCGGCATGTTCATGATCGGCAACGTGGCCAAGATCGACTGGAGCGACGTGGAAGTGGCGCTGCCCTGCTTCCTGACCATCGCCATGATGCCCTTCGCCTACTCCATCTCCGATGGTATCGGCTTCGGCTTCATTTCCTACACCCTGATCAAGATGGCCCGCGGCAAGTTCAAGGAAGTGCCCGTGCTGCTGTACATTCTGTCCGCCCTGTTCGTGGTGATGTACATTCTTGCTGCACTTTGATCCAAAGTGTGTTATAATGAATGGCAGGGTGCCCAGCGCCCTGCCATTTGACTTGTTTTGAAGGAGTGGAAACCCAAAATGTTCTATACGATGAACGTTGCTGGCCTCAAGCGCGACCTGCCCCTGTGCCGGGTGAACGACGAGCTCTACATCGGCGCTTTCGTCATCTTCGGCGACGTGGAGCTGACCGTGGCCTGCGCCCGGGAGCTGCTGAAGATCGCCCCGGAGCACGACATCCTCATCACCGCCGAATCCAAGGGCATCCCGCTGGTCTACGAAATGGCCCGTCAGCACGGCGAAAACCGCTATCTGATCGCCCGCAAGGCCGCCAAGCTCTACATGAAGAACGTTTTCTCCACCGAGGTCACCAGCATCACCACCGAAAACCGGCAGATGCTCTGCATCGATCAGGACGACGCGGACTTCATGCGCGGCAAGCGCGTTCTGATCGTGGACGACGTGATCTCCACCGGCGAGTCCCTCAAGGCTGTCGAAAAGCTGGTCAAGCAGGCGGGCGGCAACGTGGTAGGCAAGATGGCCATTCTGGCCGAGGGCGCCGCACAGGATCGCCCCGACATCCTTTACCTCGAAAAACTCCCGCTCTTCAACCCCGACGGCACCATCAAGCAGGGCTAAAGCCCTGCACCCACTTCTGCGCGGTGGAGCCGCGCAGGGGCATAGAGGGACATGCGGCTTGGCCGGGGTTTTACCGCCGCTCGGCAACGGGCCTCGCGGCTCGCGGGTCTGGTGCAGTTTCCTGACAGTTGAGTAGAAAAGACCGCCATTCGGCGACGGGGCCTCATGGCTCGCAATAAAGGCCAGCGTGGATATAAAATCCCGCTGGCCTTTTTCGTTGCAAAAAATCAATAGAAAGAATCAAGTCTCTTTTTCTGTGCTGCGAAAAAGCACAAGCTGCAATGCAATATCCCAACTGGCATCCCTTTGAGTATGCCCCACGCCAGCGGCGGGGGAGCCGAGCGGCGTTAGGCAACGCAGGGAAAAAGGCCCGCCCATTTTGACGGCGGAAAAAGGTGAGCACGAGCGCGCTCAAAGCGTAAGTGATAGCTATCTAACTCCATTGCGCGCGACATTGCGAGCCCCGCCGTCAAAATGGGCAATAAAGGGCTTTTTCCCGTAGTCGCCGTGCCGCTGGCTTTCTTTGGTACTTTCTTTCGCTTCGAAAGAAAGTACTTCCCCCCTCAGGGCGGGAGCCCCACCGTTCGCGCCGTAGTCGGCGCGTCATGCATCCGGAGTGGGTTTCCTTCCGGCAAAGTTGGCGTACACCGACACAGGCAGGTGGCTTTCCACTCGTCCCCTGCACCCCTTTGGGTCGCCTGCCGAAGCAAATGAACTAACGGCCCATTGAAATGGTAAGCCCCACTCTCGCGCCGTAGTCGGCGAGTCATTCTCTTCAGCAAGAAAACGCACCTGTGAACGCACCAACCGCCTTCCTGCCTTGACAAATCCCAAATCTCCCTCGTATACTGGTGCCAATATCTCATTGGAGGAAGAAAAACGATGAAGGTTTTGTGCTTTGGTTCTCTGAATATCGACTATACCTATCGGGTGCCCCATTTTGTGCAGAAGGGGGAGACCCTTGCCGCGGAAGAAATGAACGTTTTCTGCGGGGGAAAGGGATTTAATCAGGCCGTGGCTTTCGCCCGCGCAGGCGCGGAGACCTATCACGCCGGGGCCATAGGCAAGGACGGCCTGTTCCTGCTGGATAGCCTGAAAAATGCGGGCGTGCATACAGAGCTGGTCGCGGTGCTGGAAGATCAGAAGACCGGATGTGCCATCATCCAGAACGACCATAGCGGAGATAACTGCATCATGCTTTACGGCGGGACCAATCGTACCATTACCCGGGAAATGGCGGATCGGGTGCTGGAAAAGTTTGGTCAGGACGATGTGCTGGTATTGCAGAATGAGATCAACGAAATTCCCTATATTATGGAAAAAGCCCACGAGCGGGGCATGAAGATCGTGCTGAACCCTTCGCCCATGGATGGCGCTATTGCCGCGTTCCCGCTGGAAACGGTGGATTATTTCTTCCTGAATCAGGTGGAGGCTTGCCAGCTTTTGGGCAGCGAAAACCGGGAGGAGCCGGAAAAACAGCTGGACGCGCTGCGCAAGCGCTTCCCGGCCGCCGCGATCGTGCTGACGCTGGGCGAAAAAGGTTCCTTGTACGCCGATCAGGCGCAGAAGCACTTTCAGCCCGCTTTTCGGGTGAAAGCGGTGGATACCACGGCGGCGGGCGATACCTTCACCGGCTTTTTGATGGGCGGACTGCTGGCCGGCCGGACAGTGCCTGAAGCCATGGAACTGGCGGCCAAAGCGTCCGCCATCGCCGTGACCCGGCCCGGCGCGTCGCCGTCCATTCCCACGCTGGAAGAAGTGCTGAACTGGAAGGGTCAGGACTGAGCCAGAACCTGCCGGAGGATGGCGAGAAAATCCTCCATGTAGCGGGTGAAAAGCATGTCCCGTCGGCAGCAGAGGTAAAAGTGCCGCATCATATCGCCGTCCAGCAGGGGATAGGCGTTCAGCTTTTCGCTCAAGTCCAGATCGGGCACACGGGAAACGTAGGCGTCCGGGCAGAGCATGACGGCCCCAAGCGCCAGCGTCAACCGGCGGCAGGCCTCGAAATTATGGGATTCCAGCAGAATTTCCGGCTGGATGCCGCTTAAGAGAAACAAACGATCCTGCACCGTGCGGATGCTGTGGCCCACGGCCAGACTGATGAAACGCTCCTCCTTCGCCTGAGCGATGTGGAGGGGCGTTCCATTTGGAATGCGGCGGGCCAACTGGGTGCTTCGAGCGGCGATAAGGAGAATTTCCTCGTTTTCAATCAGCTGGTAGCGCAGACGGCTGTTGGAGGGCGTGGTGGTGATCAGCGCCAGATCGCAGGTGCCGTCCAGCACCATTTTTTCCAGCGTGTTGGAGCCAAACTCCTCCAATTCCACCCGCACATGGGGATAGCGGCTCATAAACTCCGGCAGCACCCGGGGAAGAATCTGCATCCCGCGCTGCACGGAGATTCCCAGTCGGAGGGTTCCGTGGGTCTCGCCCTTGATCTCACTGATCTTGTTGGTCAGGTCGGTGTGGATGGCCACCACCTGCTGGGCCGCGTGGACGTATTCCTGCCCGGCGGCGGTCAGACGCATGGGGGAGGAACTGCGATCGAAAATGGGCGCGCCCAGCTCCCGTTCCACCTGACGGATGACCTGACTTAACGCGGGCTGGGAAATGAACAGCTGGTTGGCCGCCGCCGTGACGGAGCCGGTACGTTCCACGGCCAGAATATAGTTGACGTGTTTCAGACTGAAGGGCATGGCGTGTTCCTTTCTTGTCAAATAGCATAAGAAAATGATTATATTCAATATAATATAAAAAATACTTGCCTTATAATCGACTTTAGTTTATCATGAAAATGCCAGAAAAGCAAGCGAACAACAGATAAGAAAAAAACAGCCAACGGAGGCCTTTATGGTAACAACGCTGATCTCCCCCTGTGGCATTTTAGGCTATGGATTTCCGGCCGCATCTTTGGAAAAGGCGCTGGAGCAATCCCCGGACGCGATCGTGGTAGACGCGGGCAGCACGGACGCAGGCCCGCATAAGCTGGGCGCGGGTACGGCCATCGTCAGCCGAATGGCGGCGAAGAAGGACCTTTCCCTGCTGATGGCGGGGGCGCGGCGGCTGCACATCCCGCTGGTGATCGGCTCCGCAGGCGGCTCCGGGGCGCGGAAGCATACCCAGTGGACGCTGGATATCATTAAGGAAATTGCCCGGGAGACCGGCTGGAATCCCCGGCTGATGGTGATCTGGGCCGATATTCCCAATGAGGACATTCTTTCCGCCATGGAGGAGGGCCGGGTCACGCCCATGTCCCCCAATGTGCCGGAATTGACGGCGGAGAGCCTTGTCGCCACCAACGGCGTGGTGGCGCAGATGGGCGCGGAGCCGGTGCTCAAAGCGCTGGAACAGCACCCGGACATTATCGTTTGCGGCCGGGCCTACGACCCCGCGCCCTTTGCAGCAGTGGGCATCTTCCGCAGCCATGACCCGGCGCTGTGTTACCATCTGGGCAAAATTCTGGAATGCGGCACCCTGTGTGCCGAGCCCGGAACGGCCAAGGACGTGATGTTGGGTCGTCTGGACGATACAGGGTTCGAGGTCTGGCCCGCCGACCCGGCCCGGCAGTGTACGCCGGTTTCCGTGGCGGCCCACACCTTCTATGAAAAAGATCATCCCTATATTCTGAAAGGCCCGGGCATTGAACTGGATCTTTCCCAGTGCCGCTTCACCCAGACCGCACCCGGACGGGTGCGGGTGGAGGGCAGCCAGATTCGTTATCCCGCCTATACCATCAAGTTGGAAGGCGCACGGCCGGCGGCCTACCGCACCTTCGTGCTGGCGGGCATCCGGGATCCCCTGCTCATCAGCAAACTGGACGAGGTGGAGGCGGCAGTGAAGGAATCCGTCCGCAGCTATTACAGCGATATCGACCCGGCCACTTATCAGATCAACTTCTATCATTACGGACTGGACGCAGTCATGGGCGAATTGGAGCCCGACCGCACGCTGCCCCACGAGATCGGCCTGATGTTCGAAGTCATTGCGGACAGTCAGGAAAAAGCGGACGCCATCTGCGCGTCCACCCGTTCCTGCTACCTGCACTACGGCTATCCGGGCCGCAAGTCCACAGCCGGCAATCTGGCGTTCCCCTTTGCGCCCAGCGACGTTTCCTTCGGCGCGGTATACGCATTCTCCGTTTATCACCTGATGGCGGTCAGTGATCCCACGGAATTTTTCCCTGCGGAATGGGTGGAGGTGAGCGCAGAATGAAGCTCTATGAACTGGCGCACGTACTGCGCAGCAAGAACAGCGGCCCCTTTGCGGTCACACTGGATATTCTCTTCGATGACCCGGCGGTGTACGAACGGGTCAAGCGCAGCGGCAAGATCACACCGGAGAATATCGCCCGGCTGTATGGGCTGAAAGTGGAAGATATCACCGACTTTGCCAGCTATGACCCCGGTCTCGGCTTTAAGATCACCTACCTGCGCAAGACCGCGTCGGGCACGGTGGGGGATCGGGACGTGTACGGCGCGCAGCAGCACGCGCCGCTGATGAACATTGAAATTCCTGACGAGCTTTGAATCAGGGCTGTGGGAGAGGAGCGTGAACCCGTGAAGCGGGAAGTGCTGGAGAAAATTTACGCGGGCTTTCTGGGCATGAACGCCGGGATTCGGCTGGGTGCGCCGGTGGAGCCTGCCTTCTGGGACAGCGAAAACATTCGCAAATATTACGGTGAGCTTCACGGCTACGTGAAGGATTACAAGCATTTCGCCGCGGATGACGACGCGAACGGCCCCGTGTTTTTCCTTCGGGCGCTGGACGATATGCCGGTCTTCGGCGAGCCTGCGCCTCAGGACGTGGCCGAGGCGTGGCTGAACTATGGCCGGGAGGGCGTAGGCCTGTACTGGTGGGGCGGTTACGGCGTGAGCACAGAGCACACCGCCTATCTGAACCTGAAAAACGGCATCCCCGCGCCCCAGAGCGGTTCCATTCATCAGAACGGAAAGACGCTGGCGGAACAGATCGGCGGGCAGATTTTTATTGATACGTGGGGCCTGATCGCCCCGGCAGACCCGGCCCGGGCGGCACGGTATGCTGTGACGGCAGCCAGCGTTTCTCACGACGGCGAAGGGCTTCATGGTGCGGCCTTTATGGCGGCGGCTATCTCAAAGGCATTCGAGACTTCCGACATGGAAGAGGTGATCGAAGCGGGTCTTGCGCAGATCCCGGCGGATTGCCTGTACCGTCAGGTTTTTGACGCGGTGCAGCGCTGCTATCAGAACGATCCGCAGGACTGGCGGGCCTGCCTTGCTATGCTGCAGGCGGAATGGGGCTATGACCGATACCCCGGCGTGTGCCACATCATCCCCAACGCGGGCGTGTGCGCGCTGGCGCTGTACTATGGCAGGGGCGACTTCGCCCGCACCATCGAACTGGCCTCCATGTGCGGCTGGGACACGGACTGCAACGCGGGCAACGTGGGCACCATTCTGGGCGTGGTCGTAGGCCCGCAGGGCATTGACGAGTGCTACCGCGGCCCCATCAACGATGAGATCGTGCTTTCCGGCATTTCCGGGTATCTGAACATTCTGGATATTCCCAGCTACAGCAAAAAGCTGTTCGGACTGGCCTGCCGTCTGGCGGGCGAGGAATGCCCGGAGCCTCCGGCGCAGGATGGGACGCTGCACTACGACTTCACCCTGCCCGGCGCGACCCATGGCTTCCATGTGTCCGACCCGATCCGCTGCATGGCGCAGGCCAGCCCGGAACACGGCGGCTCCCTTCGCTGCTTCTATGAAAAGCTGATCCGGGGCGAGGGCTTCAATCTGTTTGTGAAGACCTTCTACCGCCGCCGGGATTTTGACGACGAGCGCTATATGCCTGTATTTTCTCCGCTGGCCTATCCGGGACAGACTGCTTCCTTCACAGTGGCGCTGGAACGGCTCCACGGAGATCAGCTCAGTCTGACCCCCTACGTAAAGGAAACCTTTACCGGCCAGGAAATTCTGCTGAAACCCGTCGTATTCTCGGATTCCGTTGATTCCCAGACCCTTTCCTTTACGCTGCCGGACGTGGAGGGCGGCGTGATCGAAGAAGTGGGCCTGAAGCTGACCAGCCTGTCTCAAGTCAAACTGTACGATGCGGGTTCGCTGTACCTGACGGATTTCCGTCTGGAAGGCAAGGGCCATTGTACGCTGAATTTGAGCCTGAGCAAAAAGGAGTTTGCGTCCGTGCTGCCCTTCAGCCATAACCATGGCGCGTGGGAGTTGGTCGACGGCCACATGGAGGTCATGAGCCTCGGCCATGCCGAAGCCATGACCGGCCCCTATTTTGCCCGTGACATGAAGGTTTCCGGTACGGTCACTCCTCTTTCCGGCACGAGCCACCTGATGAGCGTCCGCGTGCAGGGAGCCCAGCGGGGCGTGTACGGTGGTTTCGGCGTAGTGGACGGCGTTCGTTCGCTGGTCGTCGGCAAAACTGTCCACGGCGTGTGGCAGCTGCTGACCTCCCGGCCCTTTGACTGGCAGGAAGACCATGAATACGCCCTGACGTTGGCGGCGGAAGGCCAGACCTTTACCTTGACGATGGACGGCGGGGAGCCTCTTTCCGTCCGGGATGATACCGCCTGCGCCTACGGCATGGTGGGGTACGCTCAATACGCCATGGGCCGCACGGCTTTCGGCAATTTGACCCTTGAAGAACGTTAAAAAACGGAAAAGCGATAAAGGAGTATATCCATGAAAACCAGACAGGAATTGAAACAAAACCCGGAGCTCCTCAAGGATAAGTGCCGGGGCGCGATCATCGGCATTGCCATCGGAGACTCCTTTGGCGATGCTTCCCGCAAGCCGGACAATCAGCTGAGCTACGGCATCACCACTGATTTCCACAAGGGCGCGTCCTGGTCCACCGACGATACGGAGTTCGCCCTGCTGACCGCCAAGACCATTCTGGAATGCAAGGGCCAGCTGACCGACGAGCACGTGGTGAAAGCGTGGCTGGAAAACGTGGCCACGCAGGATGAATTCAAGCGGGGCGGCGCGTCCGAATTTGAGGCCAGCCGCAACCTGCGCCGGGGTCTGCGGCCTCCGCTGTCCGGTCAGTACAACAGCTATTGCCACTCCGACGGCGCGGCCATGCGTATTGCGCCTGTGGGCGTGTACTGCGCGGGCGATATTGACGCGGCCATCGCCATGGCGGAGACGGACGCGCACATCAGCCACTATGGAGAGGGCATTTGGGGCGCGCAGGCGGTCGCCGCTGCCGTGGCCTGCGCCATGGTGGACGGAACCATCGACGAGATTCTGGCGGCGGCCATGAAGCCCATTCCCGAGGGGACCTGGTTCCGGGCGGCTATGGAAAAGGCCTTCGCCATTGTGGATCGGGCGGAAGGCAACTTCCTGAACGCGTGGATGCCCCTGCATGACGAGCTGTGGTGCTCCTACAAGGCCACGGTCTCCGAAGCGGTGGCCGAGGCTTTCGGCGTGCTGAAGCTGGTCAACGGAGACTTCCGCACCGGCGTGGTGGCTGCGGGCAACTTCGGCCGGGACGCGGACACCATCGGCGCCATCGTAGGCTCCATTTTGGGCGCAAAGTACGGCGCGTCCACTATTCCCGCCCACTGGGTGGAGAAGCCCCGTTATCCCACCGGCACCTGCCTGACCTTCGCCAAGGGCGTGGATATGCTGGCGGTGGCCGATGACCTGTGCAAACTGATTCTGGAATAAACCAACGATTGGAAAGGAGCGGCCCATGCAGACCAGCTTGAAACAGCAGCCCAAGTCCAAGGGACAGCGGCTCCTGATGCGGATATGGCAGGATCGGGTGCTGTACCTGCTGTTGGCCCCGGCTATGCTGTATTTCGTGTTCTTCCGCCTCTGGCCCATCTGGAACATGCGGCTGGCCTTCTTCAATTACAAGGCCCGCTCCGAGTGGACGTGGGCGGGGCTGAAGTGGTTTGAGATCATTTTTTCCTCCAACGGGTTTTTCACCATTCTGGGCAACACCATGCGCATCAGCTTCATGAAGTACGTGCTGATGTTCCCCTTCTCGGTGGCCTTCGCCATCCTGCTCAACGAGCTGCGTTCCAGCCGGATGCGCCGGCTGGTGCAGGTGAGCACCTATTTGCCCCACTTTCTGTCCTGGGTGGTCATCGCGGGCATCTTTATCAACATTCTTTCGCCCACGGGCGGCATTCTCAACGACTTTCGGGCCCTGTTCGGCCTGCCTGCCGTGGACTACATGACTCAGAAGGACACCATCATGGGCGTGCTGTTCGCGTCCTCCCTGTGGCGTTCGCTGGGTTGGGACTCCATTATCTACTTTGCCGCCATTATCGGCATCAATCAGTCGCTGTATGAAGCGGCCTACATGGACGGCGCGACCCGGATGCAGGTGATCCGCTACGTGGTGCTGCCCGCGCTGATCACCCCCATGGTGACCACCTTCATCCTGAATCTGGGCTTCTTCCTGGACGCTGGCTTCGATCAGGTGTTCAACTTCACCAACGACGCGGTCAACTCTACCATCGATATTCTGGATACCTACATCTATCGTTTGGGCCTGACTCAGGGTCAGTACGAGGTCTCCACTGCCGTGGGCCTGCTCAAGGGCGTCGTGGGCGTAGTGCTGGTGCTCATTACCCACGGGGTGTCCAAGAAGCTCACCGGCACGGGCGTGTGGTAAGAAAGGAAGGTGCGGAAAATGACAGTTGGCAAAAAACGCTTTTCTTTCGGCCAGGTGTTGCTGAACGTGTTCTTCCTGCTCATCGTGCTGACGGTGGCGGTGCCGGTCATCAATCTGGCGGCCCGCTCCTTCGCCAGCGCCAAGGGGGCGCTGCAGATGCACGGCTTCTCCCTGTGGCCTTCCGACCCCACGCTGCTGAATTATCAGGTGGTGTTCTCCAACCGGCTGATCCTTCCTTCCCTGTGGAACAATATTGTCATCACCGTACTGGGAACGGCGGTCAACCTGCTTATCACCCTGATGGCGGCCTATGCCGTCACCCGGCCCCGGCTGGTGGGCAAGAAGTTCTTCATGGGCTTCTTTATCGTCATGATGCTCTTCAACCCCGGCCTGATGCCCGAATATCTGGTGGTGAAGCAGCTCAAGCTGATCGACAGCATGTGGAGCGTGATCCTGGTCGGCGCGGTGAACGTGTACTACCTGTTCATCCTGCGGCGCTTCATCGAGGAAGTGCCGGAATCCCTGATCGAGGCGGCCCGCATCGACGGGGCCAGTCATCTGCGCATTCTGTTCTCCATCGTGATCCCGCTGGCCAAGACCGGCATCGCCACCATCGCCATGTTCTATGCCGTGGCCCGGTGGAACGAGTACTTCAAGGCGGGGCTGTATCTGCTTTCGCCGGATAAGACCACGCTGCAGGTGCTCATCCGCAAGTTCGTCGTGCAGGGCGATATCACCGACTTGATCGGCTTTTCCAACATGATGAATAAGACGGAACTGGCCAACGTCAACTACAATTCGCTTAAGAGTGCGGCGATCGTTGTGGGCGTAGCACCCATTTTGCTGATCTACCCCTTTGCGCTCAAGTTCTACGCCAAGGATGTCATGGAGGGCGGCGTGAAGGAATAAGCCGTCCGGCCCATTCATCATATCTAGAAGGAGGGTACCTCAATGAAGAAACTGGTTTCTCTGCTGTTGGCCCTTGCGATGCTGCTGAGCTGCACTGCGGCTCTGGCTGACATCGGCACTCCCGACGCTCCCGTGAAGGTCACGATGCTGCTCAAGGATATGCCCGCCGACGATCCCGCCGGTCAGGCTTTCTGCAAGGCGCTGAATGAAAAGATGGCCGAACAGGGCATGTACGTGGACTTCTCCTTTGTCGATGCTCCCGCCGGCAAGTACGTGGAAGTGATGCCGCTGGCCGTCATCAACGAAGTGCTGAACGCGGACATCCTGTACTTCCAGGGCAACACCGACACTACCGCCGCCGAGCAGGGCTTCCTGGAGGACATGAAGCCTTACGTGGACGGCTCCCAGTACCTGAAGAACATCATGTACGCCCACAACACCGCCCGTCTGGAGAATCATCCCTACCTGCTGGCGGCTGCCCCCATCGCCGTGTTCACCCCCGTTATCCGCAAGGACTGGGTGGCTCAGCTGGACACCTACGAAGCGCTGATGGCCGAACCCACCGTGGATAACTATCTGGCCTTCTTCAAGGAACTGAAGGACAAAGGCCTGTGCGAATATCCCATCTGCGTGTACGGTGACCACAGTCGTCTGGACAGCGTGTTCGGCTCTGCCTTCGGCGTGACCACCACGCTGGTCAAGACCGAGGACGGCAAGTGGATCTACAAGCATGTGACCGATGAAATGAAAAAACTGCTGGCCTTCTATGCCCAGCTGTACGCGGACGGCATGATCGACCCCGAATACCTGACCAACACCTGGGACGTGGCTGAAGAAAAGTTCTACTCCGGCAAGGCCGCTATGCTGATCGGCAAGACCGGCGCGACCATCAACGTGTACGACAACTCCATGCAGGCCACCAACGGCGCGGACGCGGCCCTGACCGTGCTGCCCCCCGCCAAGTCTGAACTGGGCCAGTACTGCGCCGCCGTGGACGTGTCCAAGGAAGAACGCGGCCGCGTTATCAGCGCTGACTCCGAAGTGAAGGAAGCCGCTTTCGCCATCTTTGATTTCATGGCCAGCCCCGAGGGCCGCGTGCTGGATCTCTACGGTGTGGAAGGCTTCCACTACAACATCGTGGATAACAAGATCGTGCCCATCGAAGGCGCTCCCGACTGGTACGGCGTGTTCTACGACAGCCTGATCGGTCTGGAAAACATCCCCTACGAAGCCGACGCTCCCATGGGCGAAGCGGGCCTGACCTCTCTGGATATCGCCAGCGAGTACTTCCTGGCGGACAACGCCGTGAACCTGCCCAGCGAATACTCCGCTTACTGGGATGCCATGATCAGCCTGTTCAACGAGTACGCGGTGGACGTGATCCGCGGCGACAAGAACACCGACAGCGATTGGAACGCCTTTGTGGAGGCCTGGAACGCCGCCGGCGCTGACAAGATCAGCGAGTATCTGGGGACCGTGATGGAATGATCCACATTCTTCGCGGGAAGGAAGGGACTTTGGGGGCTGTGCGCCCCCAAACCCCGCAACAGGAGGCAGTGCCTCCTGTACCTCCACTTTGACCGCGCTATGCGCGGTCAATAGGGGGTCAAGGGCGAAGCCCTTGTGGGGTGTAGGGGCAACGCCCCTGCGTCGTCCCTCCCTTCCCGCGTTTTTTAGTGAGGTGAGAAAATGCTTCCGGAAAACTATGCCGAGCGGGTGTATGCCGCCGTGCTGGGAAAATGCATCGGCGTGCGTCTCGGCGCGCCTGTGGAGGCGGAAAACTGGACTTACGAGCGCATCCGGGCGGTGTACGGCGAACGCATCCACGGCTATCTGCGGCCCTATCGGGTGTTCGGCGCGGATGACGATATCAACGGCCCGGCGTATTTCTTTCAAGTGCTGGAAGAAAAGGACGACCCGCAGCTATTGGACTTTGCCCATGCGTGGGTGGATTTCGTGCGGGAGGGAAAGGGTTTCTTCTGGTGGGGCGGCGTGGGCAAATCCACCAGCCATACCTCCTACCACCTGATCCGCTCCGGCGCACCGTTGCCCCTGAAAAGGGAAGAACTACGAGGGCTGAAGGACGAGGACGAAAGCGTTGGCGGACAAATTTTCGTGGATTTTCTGGGGCTGGCGCTGCCTGGACAGGACGAGCGCGCCGCGGAACTGGGTGGACGGCTGGCGGCGGTGGCCCATTTTGACGACGGCGTGTCTGGCGGACGCTTCATGGCGGCGGCCAACGCTGCGGCCTTCACCAGCCGGTGCGTGGAGGAGATCGTGCTGCGTGCCCTGCGCACCATCCCCAAAGACGGCGATTATGCCCGGGTCACGAACGCGGTGCTGGAATTTTACCACGCTCACCCGGAGCGCTGGCAGGACTGCCGGGCCATGCTGGAAAAGGATTGGGGCTATGACCGCTACTCCGGCGTTTGCCCCATGATCCCCAACGCGGGCGTGTGCGTCATGGCGCTTCTGTACAGCGGCGGAGACCTGAACCGGGGCGTGGAGATCGCCACGCTGGCGGGCTGGGATACGGACTGCAACGCGGGGAATGTAGGCTCCATTCTGGGCGCTTTCGGCGGGCTGGACCCCATCAAACCCTGCTATCGGGAGTCCTTTCATGATACGGCCATTCTTTCCGGGGTCAGCGGGGAGATCAACCAGTGTGACCTGCCGTCGCTGGCGAAACGGATCGCCCGGCGGGGCTATGAGCTGCTGAGTCAGTCTGTGCCGGAGGAGCTTCGCGCAGAAGAAGGGCTGCACTTCGACTTTGAACTGCCTGGTTCCACCCACGGGATGCAGGTCAGCAATCCCTTTGTGCTGCAACTGAGCAACAGCGCGGCGCAGAGTTATCGGGGAAAGCGCTCTCTGCAGTTGGTCTTCAACCGCCTGCAAAAGGGCATGGAGACCCGGCTGTTTTTCAAGACCTTCTATACTCGGGCGGAATTTGAGGACGGACGTTACAGCCCGGTTTTTTCGCCGCGGGTCTACCCGGGGCAGACGCTGTCCTTGCATCTCATGATGGAAAAATGGGGCGGTACGGAGCCGCTTCGAATGCGGCCCTATGTGCGCACCGCCTTTGACCATCGGGATTATGAGGGGGAGGACTTCCGGCTTGAAAACGGCTGCTGGAAGGAAATCAACTTCCGCATCCCGGAGGTGGACGGCGGGGTCATCGAAGAAGCAGGTCTGCAGGTATTCTCCGACTCGGTGAACACTGGTGAGGCTTCCCGGGATCTGGGACGGTTCTTTGTGGATGAGATCCGCGTGACAGGGGAGGCCGAGTACCGGCTGGACTTCGCCCAAAGCCGGGTGGAGCTGGGCAATCTGACTCCCTTCGCCCACAATCGGGGCCAGTGGACGCTGGAGGGTAGCGCCATTCACGCCCTGTGCGAGGAATGCACTCAGAGCTTCACGGGGGCCTATCACACGGCCGACCTGACTCTTTCCTGCCGGTCAACGCCGCTGTCGGGCGGAGCCTGTCTGCTGGTGCGGGGAATGGGCACTCTGCGGCACGTGCTGGCGGGGTTGACCGCACCGGGAAAAGCAGGAATCTGGCTGGGCGGCCCGGAGGGCTATCGGCCGCTGGCAGAGGCAAACTTCGACTGGAAAGCCGGTCAGCCGTATCAGCTGAAAGCTGTTGCTCGGGGCGCAAAGACGGAATTGTTCATCGACGGACAGAAAATCGCCGAAGCGGAAGTGCCATACACCCATGGTATGTACGGGCTGGCGTTGCCCGGGGTCGGGGAAGCGATATTTGAAGATTTCCGGGTTGGAAAGTAACGGAAAAAGCCTGTCTCCGCTTTGAAAAGGCTGTGGGGACAGGCTTTTTTTGATTGACAACCCGAAAAAATACCGTTATACTCTTTTTCTGGCAACAAAAAAGAACCGTTTGAACGGTTCCTACTGGTGGAGCATAGGGGAGTCGAACCCCTGACCTCGACAATGCGAATGTCGCGCGCTAACGGAGTATTCCTTCGTGCGCCCCAAGCGGCCTTCAGCCAAATGCGGCTCACATGGCCATTTGACGGATTTGTCGCTCAGCTTCGCTTATCATCACAGCAGATTGCTCTATACCTACTTTCTCCTGGAATGATTCTTCCGTTACGAAGAAGGTGATGTTGAGATGGTAGTTGCGGTCTACTGTGATTTTTTCGATGATTCTTGCCAGAATCATTTTTTTGTTGTCGTTGTCAGCGGCATCGAATTCCTCAGCCCAATCGGTAATACTTCGGTACTGCTGAGAAAGATATTGAATACGTTCTTCTTCAGCATCCTTGTCAGCTTCACATGACTCCATGATGGACTCCGCTTGAGCCAGTGCCGCAGTATTATCACTCAGCATCTTCTTTAAGAGGTCGGTATCAAACGTGCTCTCGCCCATGAGAGATTTAAGCACTTCCTGCTGGAGTTTGGTCTGTTGTGCTTGCAGTTTTGCGTAGTCAGCTTTTGCTGCTTTCAGATGTGCCTTTTGCTTGCTGCGGAGCTGGATACGCGCCTGCTCTTGCCACACACTCTCCATCGTAGTGGAGATATGATGAAAGTATTCTCGGACGATCTCAAGAACGGCCGCTTCGATCTTCATGGCAGAATATACCGATTGCCCACCGCAGCCTTTGGCTTTGACCGAACCGTTGTAACAGCGATAGATGGGACGATGGTAAGCACGATTGCTGCGCTGCTTTGTGCAGTAACCGCCGACCAGCTTGTGACCGCAGTGCGCACAATACAGGAGTCCCGACAGCAGCGTTGCGCCATAGACGCTTGTTTTGGTTTGGGCATCTTCCGGCAAAGCCTCATCCTCAGCTTTTCTCTGTGAATGGTATTTGCGCGGAATCCGAGCGCTCAACGCATACTTTGCAAACTCCAAATCTTCATCCGATATGATACGGAGGGCTTCGTTGGGAGCGGATATGGTATCGTTCATGTGCATCCGTCCGGTATAGATAACATTCCGCAGCATGCTGCGAATGGTCTGCGCCGTCCAGATTTTGCCCAGCGAAGCATACTTGTCATTGAGATAGTTGGCAGCTCGGAGCGTACCATAGCCTTCATGGATGATGAGATCAAAAACCTCCTTGACGATGGGGCCTTCGACCTCATCAATGGAGAGATCGTAAAGAGGGCGGTTCTTTTTGCCGATACGACCATTGTGTGTCAGCTTGTAGCCGAAGGGACGTGTACCGCCCCGCCAGATGCCATCGGCGGTCATTTGCGTATGAGCCGCTTTGACGCGCATGGAAGTTTTTTCACTTTCGCCGCCGGCCTGCCAGTATCGCATGAAGTTCAAGAGCTTGTCCACACGATTATCGAGCCGTTGCTGTCCCTCGCGGGTACTCCAGACCTCAATGCCATGCTCTATGAACCACTGAACAAGAAAAGGCGTTTCATCTTCTCTGCGTCCAAGGCGGTCAAACATGAAAACCAATAGGACATCAAATTTCTTTTTTTCGGCTAAAGCGCGAATCTCTTGAATTTCATCGCGTTTGCTGGTGGCAACCTTAAATCCGGAAACGCCTTTTTCCAAGCGTTCATCATAAAACTCCCAATCTTCCATCTTGTCGATGAAATCATGGCACTCGCGGCGCTGCCGGGGAATATCATCTTTTTCATCCACTTGTCCTTTCGTGGATACTCTGTACAGGCATAAAACTCGCTTCATGGATATCACTCCTTCTTTTGATCGATGTAGCCAGGAGCATCTCTGCAACCGCACGCTTGATCTGAACATCAGATTCGGTGCGGAAACACAGAGAAACCTTACAGCCGTTGGCTGTAACCACATCACGGTACGCCTGCACAATTGGTAGCGACTTTTTATCGTTGTCAAGGTTCATAACTTCACCTCTTCAAGCATATCAGCCTGCCAAACATTTGGCAAGTTTGTCTTTTCAGAAAATGAGATCGGCCATATCACAAGACGAACACACAACATTAGGTTTGCTCGTCTTGTGATATGGTTGAAATTCAACTGGTATTCGAAGAAAAGTGAAAGCAGCGCTCCGATAGGGCGTAGGCATGCCCTCATGGACTTTTCATCCCTCTCCATGCTGATGGCGAGCCACCCTCATTGCTTGCGACGGTTTTATCACGCTCGAGCTGTGACTGGGCGGAAGTATCATTGTGAGGTCCACCGACATCAACCAATACAGCCTGCCCGCTGTACCTGCTGCATGAGTATAGATCGCTCGCCTTTTGCAAGGGTCGTGGCGTACTTGCCGCTCAGTCGGTTTCCCATAACGTATCGGAATGCTGCGTTATTCGATTATCAAGGTACAAAGAAGGGGTTGACCGGCTTTCCCGCAAGATCAGACTTGCGCTCACATGGGTGTGAGCGCGCTGATGATGCCGCGAAGCATGTCCGCATCCGTGCCTACCATCGTTTTCTGAAGATTAACAAGGAAATCCATCTGGATTGCATTCAGCGGACTCGTCGTTGGAATATACCAGTCAGGAATCTTGACACAGCCGTCATATCTGCCACGGACTGTTTCAATAGGATAAGTAAGGGACAAATGCTCAACATCGAGGCGAATGGTTTTGGTAGTTACGCCATACATTTCAGCCAGCTCTCTCATTTTGATATGCCGGCGACAGCATAGCGTGTGCCATATGGCCATACGTCTCGTAGCGGCGTTCACCCCATACACCTCCCTTCTGCACTACATGATAGAGGTCATATAGGAAAAAACCTTTCCACTTTAGAAAGTTTTGTTTGATGAGAAAGAACAGAACAGGGAAACCATATACATGTACGATCACCTACCGGAAACCGCTCAGGACATGATTCTCAATACTATAAAGGTAAATGTCGTTGCACGTTCAAGGTTTTCAATCACTATTGCTCAATTTGAAAGAAAAACTAAGTACATAAAAAGCACTTCTGTGTGTTTACAGAAAGTGCAAAAATGATAGGCTAATATACGGCAGGAAGTGCCCTAAACTCATGCTCATAAGGATTAGGCACCTGCTGCTTAGATAGCAGAATCACATCTACTCCGAGTATAATGAAAGCAGCCTCCCGCAAAGCAAGGTCGATTGCTATGTGGGAGGCGTTTAGACTATTTTCAGAGTTTTTTGTACTTAGAACGATACCCCTGTCGAGTAGCGAGTGATTTCATGACCATCTGCATTGAACGTTGCGGCAAGGCGATACTTTCCTTTTCCGATTGAAGATAAGCAATTAAAAGTTGCGGCATATGCATCTGTGTTTATACTTTCCTCGGCAGGAGGCGTGAGGGAACAATCAAATACCCATTTCCCTCCGACTTCCTTTTCAAGCCAGCAAGCCGTCACCTTGATTGAAGCCTTATTGCCATATGTCGCGCAGTAGAGCTTCACTCTGCCCGAAGATGACAGTTCCACTTTCGTAGCATCGAAAACCTCATCAGCAAAAGGCATAATTGTATCGGCAAGGCAATAACTAATCCCTGACATAAGAACTATCAGTGCTAAAAGTCCTCCAAGAATCCTTTTCGAAAAGCTCATATTGTATCTCCTTTCATAATTGGTGCATTGATAGAATGAAGTGTGAGTTTCCTACAAAGGCGTTTCTTTTCTTACCACCAGGCTTTCTTAATTTATCAACGGTCTGCTTGTTATACTGTGACATACGACTGTCTTCAGCAGTCACTTTTCCTCCCTCATTATTTACAGTGCGTGAGAAAGCATAAATACATTGCTCCTAACAAGTTTTTGTAGAAAAGATGCTTTTTTCACCGAAGCATTCCTCTCCAAGCATGCTATTGAGCAAGCGGGCAATTTTTCTCAAGCCTTTTTCCTGCAAGGCCTTCATGGAACGAAGCGACTTTTCAGCTTCCACACCCCATTTCTGTACAAACAAGGCCATGGTCTGCGGCCAGTCCAGTTCCTCCATTAGATGGTGCTGGATCACAAAGGCTTCATTTTCTGACAACGCCGCAAAGAACCCGTCAATCGTCATCAGTTCGCGCTGCAGCTCCATGACTCGCGCCGCCATTTCTGAAGGTATTTCTGCTTCCTTGCCATAATATTGTGCCTGACGTACCTTCAGCTCCATTTCTATCTCGCCGCGTTGCATAAAGAGCTTTCTAACGTCTTCTTGCGTATACATTAGTCGCCCTCCTCTTCGTCCGCTGCGTAGTGCTCAGTCCGGCATAAGCAGTTAGAGAGAAGGTGCTTTTTTATTTCTCGAACTTATCGGATATCTTCTCCTCCAGAACATCCAATCTGCTTTGGATGTTCTCAATGCCGCTTTGAATGTCATCGCTGAGCTTGTCAATAGTAGCCTGATACTGTGTTTCTCGTTCTTCATTCTGTTTCAGCATTCGAAAAAACAGGTAAATATACAGACCAGCCCAGATCCCCTGCTGGAGTGCGATTTCGATTACATTCTGCAAAGTAGCGTCCATCGCTGCAATAACCTTCCTTTCTCCGGTATATCTGAGCAGGAACGGCAGCCTTCCTGCTCCTCTCATATCATAGTTCAAGTCGGCAATGAAAGGGAGTGCAAGAAACGGCGCTGACCATACGTTTTTCGTGCAATTTTGCCGCATTCATCGGTGACCGCCTCCTCAATAGCTTCGACAGAAACGCGGACTCCTTTTCACTTCTAATAGTGTTTTAGGCTTGGCTTTTACAGCGTATTTTGAATATTGCTTAAAAAATCTTCGCATAATCAATCTGTCAGCATTCACACCACGTTATAGCGGCGTTTATTTTCGCTGAGACACAAAGTAAAATTGAAATGAAGTCAATGCTATTGATGGTATTCAATGCTATAGAGGGAAAACGGCTGTCAGAAGGAGGACGTATGAGTTCGGAAATAGATTATCGTCGTATAGGTCGCCATTTTCGTGCTGCGCGACAACAACTGAACTTAAAACAGAAGGATGTTGCCGAATTGCTTGGCGTTTCGGTCAAGACATACAGCAACATGGAGCGAGGGGCGCAGGAACTGAGCCTGTACAGGATTATCCAGCTCTGTCAGCTACTCAAACTGAAACCGGGCTGTGTCCTGGATGACTGTAATGATGATCTGCTCACATTGGAAACGCTTCCTGAAACGGTTTGTGAAGCCAAGGCACAGTTGATGCTTTTGAGCAGCAAATGTTCAGACGAAACTGCGCAACTGCTAAACAGCATTGGCCAATTGATTTATACGGTTCTGGAATCCAAATGTCGAAAATAGAATCCCGGTTATTCATCTTCGGCAGTGAACACATCGATGCACCTAAGAGAACATGAGAACGAGGCATGTTAATGAATGATGTGAAGGTTGATTCCAATGACATCGAGGAAATGTACATTAAGTATTACACACCGCTAAAACGCTACTGCATGAAGCTGGTTTCGTATAATTCGCGCTATACTGTTATTGCCGAGGACTGCGTACAGGAGGCTTTCTACCGTGCGGTATGCCATGCTGAGGATTTTGCCTCCAGTCAGAACCAGTATGGATGGCTTGCCGCTTGTTGTTCACACTATATGCTGTCATACATTCGGAAAGCCAAGAGGCGTGAAGAAATCATCGGCAAGCCCGTGAGCCTGGAAGCGTATGGTGATGTTCCGGATTTGATGGATAATGTATTGGCCTGGATTGCCCATACAGAATGCATGGAAACAGTCGAAGAATTCATGGCGGAGTTGTCGCCGCTGGAGCAAAAGGTATTCCGAACATATTACGAAAAAGGTCTGTCCTTAAAAGACACGGCGCAGCAGGCCGGACTTTCCGTCACTTCGGTGCGAGGTACGTTAGACAGAATCCGAGTTAAGGGACGTCATTTTCATCCGATGATGCTTCTTTTTATTGGACAATGTACTTTGCACTTGTTCAAGCACTATATGAAGTGAAGGAAGTGATAAAGATGGGTGGGCAAAAGAAAACCAGTATCATGCAGATACTGGAGTTAATCGAATATGGGAGCATACCGCAGAACGAGGCGGTACACCGACTTGAAGCACTCTTGCAAACCGAAATAGAACGAAAAGACAGAGCTGCTGATATGGAATTGGTAGAAGCATGTGAGGAACTGCTCTGGCAGATCGGTACGCAAGGACGGCTTAAGTTTGAGGATAAGCGAAAAGAAAATCAAGCCGCATTGATGCGAAGATTAGAGCGGAAGCGGCGTCGGACTGCTGCTCTGCGCATGGGGACGTGTGCCGCGGCAGCATTTGCTGTGATTCTTGTACTTGCAGTTTTGGGGGATGGGATACTAAAGCGGGAATGGCTATCCGGGAACTCCACGGAGGATGAACAGCAGTACGCCATTCAAGGGCAGAGCATAGACCCCGGTCTTGTGGAGGAAGGTGTTGCCGCAGGCGATGATAACATTGCCGACAGGCTAATAACGACGGACTGGGAGTCTGTTGTAGCTTTTCTCGGAACGGAGCCGCTGCGTCCCGATCATCTGCCGGAAGGCTGGCGTGTCGGTCATTACCATGCGATACGATTTGACGATGAACAGATTCTTACCATTTCTTATATCAATGAAGCTGATCCGACTGCAACGATGAAGTTTCTTTGGGATCATTATTTCAGTGTAGAGGCGGCAAACCTGGCGCTGGAACAGAATAAAGATGGCGAGTTGATGGAAATTGGCGGCATCCGGGTATACAGGAGTTCAAATATAGAGAAGAACCGGTTTGTCTGGATTGAGGGCACGACTGTCTGTTCGCTGACTACTACATGTGATGCAAAAGAGATTGAAGTAGTTGTCTCTTCATTCTGGAAACAATAAGATATTGTGAAGGCTCTGTGAAATTCTTTCTGTAAATATCAGCCTTCCGTGATACGACCAAGGTTAGATGGGGCTCTTAAACATTCTCTTTCGATGAGTGAAATGAGTTGTCTGTAAAGCAAAAATCATAGGTTCTTCGTTGCCGCCATCCTAAAATGATATTATGATTGTCATAAGGGGCCGTTGCAGAAATTAAACCTGCACAGCCCCTTTAATGAACCTCTTTAGCTGAAAAGCATGGGCTCTGATGGTGAACATGTAAGCGTCAATCTCTTACCATCCTGCGCTCCGGCTGGCAAACTCCGATAATAACCATTCTGCCGACCACTCAGTCGAAAGACCATGCATCGGAGTAGAGAATGGATACGATGTACGTGGAGGATGTTCCCTATTACGCATCTTGCAGGCTGCACGGGCAGACAGCAGATATCCGCATCTATGCTGAAGGCGAGATTAATCGATTCGATGGAGGTCAACCGATTCGTGTTATTGACTTCGATATATATGTGGACGATGTTTATCAGAGAAGAACATGTCGAAAGTACGACGCAAAATATGACCGCTATTACGGAAATATCGATATTTCCCCAAATATTAACATCGATTCGAATCAGATCACCATCGTACCCTGTTGGGATGAAGGCTACGAGAGCAAGTGGTTACTGAGTATTTTTTAATGGGCGAACTGTGGCGAGTACGATGATAGTCAGCAGTTGCTAGGGTGGAACTAAATGGCAATGGTGTGGTGACGGCAGTTATGGCTTGAAGTACAAGAGTTTTGTTGAGAATGGGGTTGGTATTCTGGAAAAAAGCGGTTCTTTCATACGAAATGCCTCTCCACATATTTGTAAAATGAGTTAGTGTTCAGATATTTTTTACTGTCTGCGGTAGGCTGACAATTATATAGGCTCATAATTAATATTGTTTTCACGAATTCTTCATGTTTTCTGCATGGAGAATTCACTTTTATACTATCATTTTCTGCAGTAAAATCTAATCAGCGAAGGAAAGTAGTGGCCACTCAAACTTCAGCTAAACACATCTAAACATAAAAGGAAGGTAATTATTATGGCAGTAGTTCAGAGTAGTAATGGTGGCGGCGTCAATGTCCGTTCCTCCAAGAGTGTGAGTTCTAGTCGCCTTGGTACGATCCCTGAAGGTAAGCAGATTAATGTCGTGACTTGTGATGCTACGTGGGCAACGCTTGTCTACAATGGTACTCCGGCATTCGTGCAAAGGCAGTTCATTGTTGGAGAAGCTGATGATTATGGCGCAGGCTTGGGTGAAAATGGGCGCGCACTTTGCAATGCAGACAGCGTTAATGTCCGGAGTCAGCCTACTGTCAATTCTGCAGTAAACGGCTCTAAGTTGGATAAGGGCGATTCCGTTACCGCATATGAGTATTCTTTTGACGGTACCTATGTCTGGTATCGTATCGGCAGTAATCGCTGGGTCAGGGGTGATTTTCTTGCTCCGGCCGAGGGGTATTCTAGCGAAGGTGATGGTGGTACTGGACGCAAGCCGGAGAATATGCACGAAATGTACGGGCCTAGTACTCAGGTCCTGCGATCGGGAAGCCGGGGGCAAGCTGTTTTCAACCTGCAGTGTACACTTATTGTCAGCGGTGATCTTGAACGAGTTCCTAACGATGATTTTTATAACGCTGATGGTATCTTTGGAACAAAAACTGAGCTTGCAGTATGCCAGTTCCAGGCAAAACACGGTCTCACCAATGATGGTATTGTTGGAGAGCGAACAAAGAAAAAACTCTGGGAAAATGAAGGCGGTACGAAGGCAGTTCTTGCAATGTGTTCGGCTGTAATCTGAGTTTAAAGTGAACGCAAACAATGCTCCTTTCATGAATCACTCATGGAGAGAGCATTGTTTGTTATGTGACCAACTTGGACAGCAATTAAGCGCCGCTTAAAATCTTTCATAGGACTCGCAATCAGATGTATATTCAAATGCTTTGATTACCTCACCCGTCTCCGCCTGAAGCCGGACAACGTATTGTCTTTGTTCAACGCCATCCCAATGCGTAAAGAAGAATTTCCAAAGAGGTTGGTTAGGATCGCTGATGTCAAAATACGATTCGGTTCCGGCGTTTTGAACCCATTCATCCGAACGCCCGAAGGAATCGATCAGAACGCCGCGGGCGATTTCTAAAGCAGTCTCCTCAGGAAGATCGGATTGAGCCGGAATGCCGTAAACGCATCTTGTGTAGTCATAGTGAGCGAGGACATCAAAACTGAAAGGATTCAGACGCATGGCGGCCTCAACCTTGGGGATAAAGACTTGGGAATAGACTGCTCTCTCCTCGTGTGTGAACCACATAAAAGGGCGTCCTACTTCTTTCACATAGCTTGCGTATGCACCGAAATCGAGTATGTCAGGAAGAACTTCGCTCATCAGCAAGCCACATTCGTTGTATCCCAATGAAAAGCATTCTTCCATATCCGGAAAAGGGTAAACAAAGACATCAATCCAATGAATATCCGGATGGGCAACGGCCTGATATTGAAATTGTTCCGCGACCTTCGGCGTATACCCGTATAAACCGGTCATCAGATGACGCGCGGCGAGGATGACGTCATCTGATGATGTGGGATGACTGGGAACGGTATACCAGTCAGGAACGGTGATATTGTCGTTGAGTGAGCCGTCTCCCAAATAGCTAAGCGAAAAGCAGGCGTCGGATGGAAACGGAGGATAAACCGAAACATGGGTGGCGATTGATCCATCTTCAATGGAAGTCTCATATCGAAGAGCCTGCGCTTCGGCCTCTGTATATCCAAACATGCCAACCATGAGATGATAAGCAGAGTTAGCGGCCTTCTCTTCCGGAAAGCAGTCCATGATTTCAGCGTGAGCACAGAAGGCAGTGAGGCTAAGAAGCAGAAACAAAAGAAGCAAAATCATTTGTTTTTTCATGGTGTTTATACTCCTGTTACAATATATTTGCCCCTTGATTTACGGCAACCAGTCGTAGGCATGGGACATCTCGTTGCCTAAGCTGTAGAATGAAGAGGTAACGGCATGACGATTGCTCCAAGGACTCTGCGTCCGTTGAAAGTCAGTCAGCCAGCCTGTTACAATATATTTGCCCCCAAGGAGACCAGGCGATAGCCCTGATTCGGCGCATCGTAAAGGATCAGGGAAAGCCCCCGGTTCGCTGCCTTGTACGGGAAAAAAGGCGACAGGCAAGCTCTTGGAGAGAGGAGTAAAAAAATAGCATCATCTCCAAGAAGGACAAGCCGCTCGCTGTTGTCTTCTCGCAAAAGGAGAACATATGATCTTCGACACTACTATGCGCAGCACCACGCCTTTATCGAATGCTTCAAACTTCCAGCACACTTCAGATTTGATGCGGCACAGGCCGTTTGAAACGTAAGCGCTCAATAAAGCCGTGGTAGGTCAGAAGACTGGCGGTCACTCCATGCGGAATGCCGCCTGCATCTCTTGACTCCAAGGCAGGAGCTTATTCAAGTCCAACAGATTCTTGGGTGTCCGGTACATCGTATCCAGAAGATACTCCAGATACTCGAACACTCGCAGCCCATTGAACTTGGCAGTATAGGTTCCCAGCGATATTGTCATAAATCTTGAAACCTGAAACCGCTATTTTCTGGTTAGTGCCGAAAAGCAGCGGAGCAATTTCGGCTTCAATATTGTTTCGTTCAACAGTAATCGTTCCACTCAGGATTGGCGCTTTGGAGTCCCCTTGGATTTATCCATCCAGGCATTTCCCGATTGCTCCAGTGGCTGTAAGATATCATGATTTTGATTGCTGCCGGCATGTTCTCAACACCGCAAGTTTCCACACCATCAGCTAAGGTGCTTATGTGGGTGAATAAAGAAACCATCAGGGCGATTAACAAGCAAAGTTTCCTCATCTCTAATCCTTGTATGATAAATACGGAAGCGAAAATCATACTTTCCTTTCATTTTTGTTGACCAGCGACTAAGACACATTCAGATGCTGTGGACTACTTATTATTTCTCTGTAGTTCAACTACTTTAAGGAGTGTATAGCCGTTACATCATCTGAATTGTTCATTAGCTGGATGTGATAGCGACGGTTAAGACCATAGCTGAGCACTGATTTCAATCAAGTCTACGATGATGATCGTATACGAATGTCGCAGCATCAACGTAACCGCTCAATAATCCCGCGCCCTGACAAACCGCACTAATCGTGCGATACTTATCCATAGCACTTGAAAAACTGGAATCCGGAAAACAGGTAAACTTGAAAAACTATGGAGAGAAGCACATGACAATAGTGCTTTGTGGAATAGCTCTTACCGTCATTGGCAGTTATTAAGTATTTCTTAATAACTGCGCTTTCAAGCAGTTCCTGATCATCAAATATTTTCTTGATATGCTGGCTGATTGCAGGAACAGTGACATCGTAAAGGGTCGCCATCATTTTCTGCGTCAGCCAGATGTTTTCGTCCTCATAGCGCATTTCAACGCTGCTCTCCTGACTGCCGGTCGCCGCAACATAGGTTAAATACTCGGCAGCAGAAGAATGGAGAGCCACCTCGGTTTGGGGTTTCTTCGCCATTGGATTGCGCCTCCCTCTTTAGGATCAGTTACGTTTGATTTGCCGTACATCTGATTATATCATAAAGGCCAGATAAAGGATAGTGACTATTAGGCCATGAAGCAGAAAGAGAGTTTGAACATGTGTGTTCAAACCCTCCCGTGTGGACGAATTATTGAAACAAAACAGACTTCTTTTATTGAAATGGCTGGTTCAAAGTTTGTCTTTTAAGAGCATAGCATGGAGCCTGGAATATCCAAGCAATAGTGTTACACCCTGCAGTGTTCATTTTTTCACGAATTATGTACGCATTGCGTCAGTATCTGCACTCCCATCAATTGGCATCTTGCTTTACACTATAGATGGCAAAAGGAAAGGCTGGCCAGCACACCGGATGCCAAATTAATAAATGCTAAAGGGGGAAACACAAAATGGCAACTATGTATGTCTATAACATTCCGACCGATGAGACGGTCAACCTGAGGAAAACTGCTTCCAGCAACGGAACGATTCTTGTTCGTGTACCCTATGGCAAGCCTGTTCAGGCTTCCTATTACAATTCGACGTGGCATAGTGCGACCTATAACGACTATTCCGGCTATATCATGTCCAAGTACCTGACCTCTACCAATCCCAATGGCGGTAGTTCTGGCGGTGGTGGCAGCTATCTCGGTCAAGGAACTGTAATTGGTGGACGACTCTATTGTCGGAAGCAGCCTCAGGCAGGTTATGCCTATTGGGGGCAGTTCAATACGGATGATACCATTCCTATTTACTCTTGTTCCACCTCTGGGTGGTATGAAACGCGTTGGCCTGCCAATGGCAGCAATGTCGGCTATGTCATGTCGCAGTATATTCAGATGGGTGGCGGAGGTACTGGCGGCAACACTTCCTCTCACACTGCCATCGTTTGCCAGGGGAATACGGATGATGCTGGAGATTGTGTCGTATTCTACAACAAACTGAATGATGTATACAGTTCTGTTGTGAATAAGGGTTTTTCTCCCAGTACTGGCAACCTATCTACCACCCGCGCATCTCAGACGGACTTTAAGAATGCTGACGGCTATGATGTACTGTATTGGAGTAGTCACGGCAATTCCACACCGATGTTGAATCTTGGTGATTCACAGTCACAGTTCAATAGCTATTCTGCTGCGTATAGCGCATGGAACAGCACCAGCGACAAATTGAAAGTTGCGATTCTCGCTGCTTGTCACCAGTTGGACGGCGCCACCAATCGAAGTCAGTGGGCAAGTATTATGCGTCGGTCTAATATCCGCGCTATCTGTGGCTATCATGAAGGCGCACCTGGGCATCCTTATGATAAAAATCTCGCTGAAGACTTCTTCTCTTATGTCAAAGCCGGTTCGACAGGTAACTCGGTTATGTACTCTTGGCAGCATGCGAACCAGGACAACGGCAACAACTCTACCTATATGGTCTTGGTGTATCAGGATGATAACCAGTGCTACTACAGGCTTCCGGGTTTCTCTTCGCAGACGTATCGTAATCCCAACAGAAGCACCGACTCTATCTACGCATATGCTTCCTTCATGACCGGTGCCGTCTCTACTGCAGCTGTTCAGCCTAGCATCAATGGCGTGCTTCCTTACGAATTGGTGGCATCTGAGACAGTTGTTCCTGCTACGAACGTTGCAGTTCCTCGAGCTGTATGTTGTTCTTGGCAGAAGCCTGGCACTGGGGCTACTTTCGTTGGCTATGGCGAATTCCCCAATACGCCTGTTGACATGAAAGAGGCTCAGAAACTCAATTTGGAATATGCGTCTCAAGCGTTTGGTGCAGAACTCTTGTCTGGCGCTCAGATTCGCAATGTGGATACCGTCATGTTCGAAGTGTTTGGTGATGGCACTGAGGGTGAACACACAATCATCGGCCACGCAACACAGTTCATCAATCACTACAACGGAATCCCGCTGGCTCAAAACTGCATTGTCATCACCAGCGACGCAAACGGTCTGCATTCTGTGTCTAACAAGTGGCGAAATGTAACCCCGGCTCCTGCGACCAAGATGATTCAGGTCACCCCCGAACTCTCTGTCGCAGAAACTCAGGCCCTTACTGCTGCTCGCCAGACTGCGGACACCTCTGAAGAAATCAAGGCCACTGACCATGTCTATATCGAGAAAAATGGCCGCTATGTTCTCCATCGCGATGTCGAACTGATGAATGGCAATCATGTCCTGCTTGACTGCCAGAGCAATGCTGTTATCGCATAACTCAAAAATAATCAAGGTAGGCATGCCCCGATGGGCATGCCTATTCTCTACTCGAACCTCAATTAGTATACTCCGAGGATTCTTGAATTTCCAAAGTTGATAGAATAGAGATAGCTTCTACTGGTATTTCATCTTGAATGGTATCATACGGGAGAATGTAATGGAACTGATAGCTATATCCATCATCTGTACGAATAAGAAATCCATAACTATATGTAGCTTGTTCGTTCGTATAAATAAGATATGTATGCTCACCAATCAAGACACCATCAGAAACAACAATGAACGTATTGCTTCTGTCATATAGTTTCTTTAGAAAATGGTTTTGATCTTTTTGAGTATGTAAAGAGCTTTGCACCAAAAACGAAGTTTTTGTTTTCTCATTAGTAAAAGTATATGTGAACGGATAGCGTTCAATTTCTGTTAGTTCAACAGGTTGATACTGATAATCTGCTGGAATGGTTAAGGCTAGAAACCCGCCATCAACCTCCAGATTTACAACATAGCCACCATCTGCATTCTCTGCGCCAATGCTATGATCGGCGAAGTCTTGGGGAATAGCATCTATTCCGGATTGTTCTTGGCCCAATGCAATTTCCAAGTTCAAAACAAGCAAGAACAGCACCATCAAGCAGCTGGCAAAACGAATCCTCTTCATAGAATGGTCTCCTTTTCATCGGGTGTTCGTAATGAGCATCTGAAAACAAAACGCGATGAGAGCCAATCCGGCGTCTCGAAGGGCATAGTCTCCAGTGTTTATTAAACGAAATACCAGACCGTTCTATTCCAAGTTTAGTTATTATTTACACTTTTCATAACATCCGTACAAAGAATCCGATTGATCTTCATACAAATACACAGAATTCTGAATATCAGACTCCTTTATGCACACGGTCATTCTCTCTCCATCAGCAATGGTGAAGTTTGATCGATCTGGACAAAACACAAAATCGTTTTTATTTCAGAAATAGATGAACGTTTATCGAGCATGCAAGCGTCAATTTGTTAGTAGCTATGCTCCGGCTGGCAAACTCCGATAATAACCATTCTGCCGACCACTCAGTGAAAAGACTATGCACCAGGGTAGAGAATATAACGCATCTCAATTGCTTCACATTGCTGGTAGGAGGGCTATCGTGCGATTCGCTAAGGAGCACAGATCATTGTGTTGGTCTCCAAATTAAGTTTACCTGGGGGCGAAAACTCTTATCTGATTTCGTTTTCCGCAAGGAACCTATCGAAATCGCTTTCAAACAACTTGTCCTGTACGATTCGATATTTTTCAAATTCGGTTTCGGCATGGAGTTTTGCCTGTTCAGCACTGATTTTCCCCGGACCAATTAGCAACTCGCGTCCATTAAACTCCAGAAAGCCATCCAGTCGAGCTGACCAGTCCTGCATACTCATTGGGATTTTGCGCTCAGCTTGTTCTTCAGCGTAGTCGAGATACATAGAAACCAGCCGTTCCATAGAGGCGGCAAACCTGGCGCTGGAACAGAATAAGGACGGCGAGTTGATAGAAATTGGCGGCATCCGGGTATACAGAAGTTCGAATATGGAGAAGAACCGATTCGTCTGGATTGATGGTATGACCGTCTGTTCGCTGACTACTACATGTGATGCAAAAGATGCAGAGGCGCTTATCTCTACATTTGGCGAACGGTAAAATAAAGCGAAGTACGAATGTACTCTCGGCTAAAAAAATGCTAAGGGACTGCCTCTTGTGACCTTGTTTGGTCATTTTGAGACAGCCCCCTCTTTGCTTCTCCATCCTGTTTTTTCTCTATTTTCGACAGGATAGGATGTTCAGTTTGGTGAATCACGGTTACTGCATATTATGCACGAATTAGCCATTTCCTCCGGGCATAAAGTCATCTGTGATAGGATCTCCTGGCACTCCAAACCATGAGCCTTCAAGTTCATCGCCAGTGGGGGCAGAAACTCTGTTATACTCAAGGAGTGGCGATAAGTTCTCTCGCAGCATAAATCCAACATTTCCATCCTCTGTCCTTACATGACACCATGTTTGGCTCACTCCAAATACACAAACTACTGATCCATTCTTATATAGGCCAAGAGAGGGAGAATTTGTTGATTGATCTTGGCGTAAATTCAACCCCACACCTTTCGTATTGTTGATTTTTACAGAAGGCATAGCATAACCGACCTTAAATTGTTCTTGACCAAATACTAAATATTGCAACGGTGTACAAAGGGAACATAATAAAAAACTTAATAATGGACTGCCAATC